>Ga0105047_10004037_pt1 | contig 25722 bp, 18 predicted proteins | sample MAT04_FD_78384 | JGI IMG/M metagenome (GOLD analysis project Ga0105047, IMG submission 78384) | Freshwater microbial communities from Lake Fryxell liftoff mats and glacier meltwater in Antarctica - MAT-04 (megahit assembly) | ecosystem: Environmental > Aquatic > Freshwater > Ice > Liftoff...
CGGTCGTGAGTTGCTGTGTGGACGTGGCAAAAAAGTAGCGGTTCAACGGCTTCGGTCGGCAGAGGGCGCGAGCGAACGGCTAGTGTAGGTCGTCCAACGGAATGCATCTTAAGTCCACAGGGACGGTTCCGCGGATTGTGCGGTTGATGGCTCAGAAGCCTCTGGAAAAGCTGGCTCGCATACTATGCAATCTGCTTGGCGGGCTACACTAGCAAGAGCCGCTGTGATGGCGGGTGCGGCTCTAGGAAGAGCCGCCTACATTTACCCCCCGGAACGCTGCGGCGAAGCGGACGAACACCGCCAGCCCCAGCGCGACAGCCGCAAGCGTGAGCAAGCGCTTGAACCACCCCGCCGTCGTGACGGCCTTGGCTTCGATCCCAATCCGGAGGTCGGCCCAATTGTCCACCGCAACGCTCCGGCTGAAAATGAGCAGGCGGCCTTGCTCGGGGATGGTCGCCTGGATGGTGGCGGGGTTGGTGATCGCAGCGTCCTGCTGTTGGATGAGGCGCTCGGCGAGCTTGGTGAAGGCGGCGTTGTCGTCGGCGGTGTTGCGGCCCATCTGGTCCTTGGCGTCCTGCTGGGTGTAGTTGGCGTCTTTGTTGATGTTGCCACCGGTGCCGCGGAGCTTGCCGGCGAGCGGATCGGGCGCGCCCGCGAAGGTGTTGTTGCGGACATTCAAGCCGACGAGCGCTTGCTGGAGCTTGAGATTATGAAGCTGCACGCGGGCGTCTTCGTTGAAGGCGTTGTCGTGCTGGCTGAGCCCGAACGCGGACTCGAAAGCCCGTCGCGCCTGCTGGGGATTGCCCTGGGCCAGGGCGCTGTTGCCGAGGGCGAGCATCTGCTCGGCGGCCTTGGTCTTTTCCCGCTGCTGGCTCGCTTCGCCCTGCAGGTAGCCCTGGACATCCACGGCGCTGGCGCGGGAGACGACTTGTTCGCCCTGCATTTGCAACGAGCCGGTCCATTTTTTGACCTGCCATTTTTCATTCAGATAGACGTTCCAGGCGATGTTCTCGAGCGGCAGGTCGAATTTCGGCGCCTGCAAATTCAAGTCGAGCGCGTCCGCATCCGCCCCGCCGATCTGACTGCTGTAGAAGAAGCTCACCGGAATGGCGGTGTCGCTGCGCGTCTGCTGTTCGAGCGGGATGAGAATCTGGTCGCCCTCGCGCCAGGGCCAGACGCCGTTTTGATTGACGAAGGCGAACCAGAATTTCGCGCCTTTCGGCAGCGTAAGATGGAGCAGGCGCTTGTCGCCGGGGATCATGCTGAGGCCGACCTGCGTGAGCATCGCGCCGTTGTCGGAGATGACCGAAGTGAAGGTGATGCTGTTGACCTGTGCGGGCAGGAGTTTGGTCGCTTCGTGCCGCTCCAGCTTCATCGGCAGGGTGAAGGCGGGCTCGACGAGCCGGTAGGCGAAGCTCGCGGAGGACGCGGTCAGATCCTTTTGCAGGACGCGCGGGATGCTCTGCCATTCGGTCGCTTGCAAGCCCGCCGGCACTGCCTCCACGCGGACCTGGAGCCGGCCGCCGGTTTGCACGGTGACAAAGCCGCGCTGCAAATTCACCTCGGCGGCCTGGACGCCGCGCAGACTGATCTCCGCGGCATTCGCGGGCACCGCGGTCTGATATGTCGCTTGCAAAAAATACGGCCCGATGACGCGCCGATGCAGTTTCACCTCCCACGTTTGCAGTCCGTCTTTTTCGGAATTGGGCACGAGCAGAAAATCGGCGACCTGATCTCCTTGGATGCGCACATTTTCCGCCCCGACGGGCAGCTCGACGCGGAAGGTTTTCAGCCCGGTATTCTCGATCTGGTATTGGAGGTTCGCGACGATCTTGATTTGCGCCTCGCCGATGGTGGCGTGCTGCAGGCTGTTCACCTGCACCCACGCATCCACCTGCTCGACATCGAGCGCGAGGTTCCACGGCGTTTGCAGGATGCGGAAGGCGAGCACGCCCTTTTGTTTGATCCCCGACTTCTGCGGATCGAGCTGCGTCAGCCCTTCGCGCGTCGTGACCTGGAGGCGCATGCCTTGCTCCGGCACGACGAGGAAGGTGCCGCGCTGTTTGCTCGCTTCGCGGAAGAGCACTTGCGGCGCGACCCATGCCTTGGCGGCCTTGAGTCCCGGCCCGGCGAGCGTGATCGCAAACTGCTGCTGACCCTCAGTCCGCCCGCGTAGATGCAGGGTGATGATCCGCGCCGCGTCGGTCTTCGACTCCGTCCAATGGCTGACCGACTGGCCTTCGATGGACTCGATATCCATCCCGGCGGGCAGCGCAAAGCTCAGCCGGAAAATGCCGGCGCGCGTGATCGCCACGGTGGCATTGACGGCGAGCAAGGCGCGATCTTCGCCCAGCGAAAGCGTGTCCTGCGATTCCACGCGCACGTCGGGTTCGACGGCGGAGGCGGTAACCTCGGCGGTTGTTTTCACGTCGGCGTAGCGGAAGGCGCGGCGCACAGTCAGTCCGGGAATCTGCCCGGCGAGTATCGGCGCGAGGTTGCCGGGAAAATCCTCGAGATTGATCGGCGTCAGCGTCGCGGCGTTCACGGTATCGAGTTGCACTTCATTGCCCGTGGCCACGCCGAACACGCCGATCTGGCCCGCGGCATTTTCGATCGCGATGAGCCCGACGGACTGCGTCACCGGCAGCGGACCGGTGGCCACCTGCGAGCGGATGAGGAGCGTGAATGGCTTCGACTGCGCGGGCGCGAGATTGACGCGCAGCTTGCCGGTGTCGGGATCGAAGCGCCACTGCGGGACGATGGAAGCCGGCGCCTTGTCCTTCGTCTGCGCGAGCGTTGCCGGGTCGAGGACATCGGTGATCGTGGCACCCTTGGGCACCTCGAAAGACAGCTCGCCGAGTTCGCCCTGGGCCGGGCGGATGAAGGCCTGATGCAGGCCCTCGATGACGCCGGCGGTCGGCGTGTAGAGTTGCGTCAGCTCCGCATAAAAGACCGGCTTTTCCCGCGCGACATCGCGGCTGCGCGGCTTCCATGCGATCCAGATGCCGTTGTCGGGCGAGAGCACGAGTATTGCGACGGTGTCTTTGCCGGCTGATTTGCGGTCGATCGAAACGGCCTGCGCCGCGACGATGTCCACATCGAGATTGACCAGCGTGAGGGTGAGAACGTTGACGAGGCCAAACTGCGCGGGCAGTTCGAAGCCGCTCTCCGCGCCCTTCTTCGTCACCGGCACCTGATACTTCAGCTCGATGTCATACGCGCCGCTTTCCAAGGCGAGCAGCACCTGCGCGCGCTTCCCGCCGAGGTGGGAGGTGACGAGCTTGAGCGCGGCGTTGGCGTAGGAAACTTGCGTGAGCACCGCCGGCTCGAAGAGCACCGGCAACTGCTGTCCTTTGACCGCCTGCCAGTGGATTCTGGCGGTCGCGAGCGCAAACTTTTCCTCGACGCGGATTTGCTGCGTCACGGTTTCAGCCACGGGCGCCGCCTTGGGCAGCGAAGACGTGGAGTCCGGTGCGGCGGGCGCCTGCGCGGATGCGGTCGCGGCCAGCCCGACGAGGCCGAAGAGCAGCAGGGCCGCGGTCGCCGGCGACGTTCCGCCACCGGGCGCTGGCGGCGATGCGGGCTGGAGCCGGCGCGGCATTTGCCAGAAGCGGCGCAGGGCGGGCACGGCGATATTCCAGATCGCGAAGAGTGCGACAACGCCGAGAAAAGCGGGCGCGCCGTTTGGCCAGCGGAGCGCGGCCCATGCGAGCAGCGTCCAGCCAAGGACCGTGGACGCCGGCTTGCCGGCCAGCCAGGCATACATCCAAGCCACGACCGCAAAGAGCGCCGGCCAGGCGTAGCCGAGGTGAGTGAGGGCCGAGGTTTCCTCCTGGACGTTCCCGACCTCCACGGTGATCGACTGGCCGGCCTGCTGCACGGGTGCGAGGAAGGTGAGATCGCGCGATTGTGCGGCGGTGTGATTTTCTGCGACGACGCAAAGGCTGAGCAAGGCGAGGCCCGCGGCGGCGAAGGCGAGACCGCCGAGCAACATTCCCGACCAAAAGCGCACGCTGAATTTGTCCACGACACGCGAGGTCGCGCCGCGCCAGAGCGCCACGGCGAGGGTGAGCAAGCCCAGCATGGCGACCAGGGCCATCGTGGCCTGGCCGGATTCCTCGCCGCCGAACATCCGCGCGAGGCCGACAAATCCGGACATATCCGTGACCCCTTCGACCGGCGTCAGCGAGCCGTCGCGATAGACGAGGCGCTGCGCGGTGTCGGGCTCCAGTTTCCACTCCGCGAGGAGCACCGGCGCGCCGACCATGGGCGTTGAGATTTTCACCTTCCGGGGATTGCCGGCCCGCTCGGCGAGCTTGAGATGGATGGCGAGCACGGCGTTCGGATCAGCCTGCTGGGGCAGCGGGATGAGATTCGCGGTGCCGTCTTTCACCGGCACGACGGAAGCGTTGTTGACCGTGGCCGACCACAGTTCCGTGCCCGCGGGCAGGGTCACGCTGAAGTGGGCGTTGCCCCGGCTCTTCACGAAATAACGGGCGTCGGTCAGGATCTGGCCTTCCTTCGAAATGCGCGTGGAGAGCGTGGCGCGATCCGCCACCTGGCTCAGCGAATCGCCCTGCACGAGCGGGCTGAGCGCGAGCTTCAAATCGAAGGGGCGCGCGGTGTAATGATACGCCGCGAGGAGCGGTTCGTCGAAGAACAGGCGATACTCCGCGGGCACTTCGCCGGTCTCGAGCGGCAGCAGCCCGGAGGAAATCGCGACCGGCTTCACCTGGAACTGATAGGCGCTGATGATCAAGGTGTGGCCTTGCTCGGACTGGGCGTCGAGCGGGCGCGCGCCGGTGAAAGCGAGGGTCTCGCCCTGCGGCTTAAAGGGCCGCTCGTAGGTCGCGAGCAGCGGGTAGGCGCCGGTGACCGGAGTGTGTAACTGCACGACGTAACCGCCCTCCGCCTTCTGCCAGTTCCGGATGTCCTTGCCGGTGAATTCGACGTTAAAATATTCGTCCGACAGCTCCACCTTGAAGGCCGCGATGGGCGCGCCGGAGACGGCGTAGTTGAGCAGGCTGCTGCCATAGGCCACGCCTTCGCCGATCGAAAAAAGATGAAACGCATCGACCTGGATCGACTGCGGGAGCCGCTCGACGCGCAGCGTGACCTGCCACGCGGATTCGCTGAGGCGGAAGGAGGTCTGGATGCCAGGCACTTTCCGCGGGAAAAATGCGGTCGCGATTTCCGTGAGTCCCTGGGTGCGTTCGGCGGTCAGGCGGAAGCCCGCTTCCGCGGCAGCGGCGATATGCCCGCGCACCGACCTGGCTTTCGTGACTTCAATGCGCGGCAGCGTCCACTCCGCGGCGCCGAGCGCCTGGTTGCGTTCGAGCCGGAGTTGCACGACCTGCCGGCCCGCGACGGGCTGCGCAAAGACGAGCCGCAACCCGGCTTCGGCCGGATTGTCGGCGATGTCGCGCAGGAAGTAGTCGCTCAATCCGGCGATATTCAGGCGGGCGACGGCGTAGCCGCGCGGCACGCGCAGGAGCAACTCGCGCAAGGGAGCTTCGCGGATGTCGAGTTCGATCTCGGCGTCGATCGTCTGCTCGGTTTCGCCGAGATGGTAAGCGAGCACTTGCGAGACGGTGAGTTCCGGCAGGATTTGGTCGGCCTGAATGCGCAGCGCGAAATCGGCGCCGGAAAAGCGGTAGGCGAAACGCTGCGCACCCTCGGCGCGGAAGGCGGCTTTGGTCGCGTCGGTCTCGGGAAATTGCTCGGGCGAAATCTGCGAGAGTCCACGGGCCTGCGCGACTTCGAGCCGCACGGCCCCCTGGTTCACGATGCGGACGTAGCCCGCGAAACGCGTCGCGCCCTCGGGACGCAATTGCAGGGCTTCGACCGTCTGCGGAAAGGCGCCAATCGGCGTCTGCGTGTGAACCTGAAAGGCGAACTGGTTTTTCTGCGGCTGATTGAATTGCACGACGAGCCGGCGCTCGGCCGGCGCGGCTCCCGGTTCGACCTTCCACGCGAGCACCTGATCGCCCGCGACGCGCGTGACCTCACCGGCGCCGCGCAGGAGAAGCGTCACGCGGTCGAGTTCGCCCTGCATGACCTTGCCGTCGAGGAGTGCGAGCTGGCGCATGAGGCCGGGGGCGACGCTGATCTGCGCGAGCATTTCCGCGGCGTAGAAAAGTTTGCCCTCCGCTTCCGGAGCCGCGGTCTTCCACGCGAATCTCACCGTGCCATCCGGTGGCAGGAAGCTCGTGAAATCAGCGCCCGTGCGCTCCGGCCGCGAAGCGCCGGTGAATTGAAACTGCGTGTCCGCGGCGAGACCTTGCAGCGTCATCGGCTGAAGGGCGCTCGGCGCGACGCGGAAATCGAGCGAGTTCCAGGCATCGTTGCGTTTGACCGTGGCGTGGAATTTGAAGGTCAGCGGGAAGTCGCCCGGCTTGTCGAAGGTGAGCACGAAGCGACCGCGATCGGCGGTGATGCGCCAGTCGGGATGCTGCGGGAGTTCGGTCAGCGCAAGCGCGCCGGAGAGGAGGCCGATGGAGCCGCCGCGGGGATTCAACACGCGGGCGGTCGCGGTGAGAACGAAGGCGGCGCTTTGCTCGGTGAGCGCGCCGGTGAGTTTGAAATCGCGGAGCACGACCTGGCGCGTCTCGGGATCGGCGACGGTGATCTTGAGCGGCAGCGTGTAGGCCGAGCCGTGGAACTGGAAGGCGAGCGGCTCCGGTTCGTCGGGACTGGCCGCGGGGCGCATCGCCTCGGGCAGAAATTTCGCCTCGACCGGAAGCAGACCGACCAGCGCGTCGGGTTGGATGTCGAGTTCCGGGATGGATTCGACTTTCACAAAACCGCTGAAGAGCACGGGCTGCGGAGGTGTGAGTGCGAAGGGGATGAGCGGAGTTTTCCAAGTCTTCAAATCGCGCTCCGCGATGATGGTGACGGCGAGTTGCGTGAGCGGCCTGTCGCCCTTCCTGGGCCGCAGGATGAGGGTGCGTCCGCCGCCGGGCTCCTGCCGGATGCTCCAGTCCTGAAGCGCTTCGCCGGTGACCTGCTTGATGTCGCCTTCGCCGGAGATGGTGAGCGGCAGCTCCTTCGGTTCGCCCTGGAGGATGTCGAGCGTGACGGTGAGCTGGCTGGTCAGCTTGTCGCGCGTGGCCTTGATGGATTGCTGGAGCGCGGTCGCGAAGATGAGCTTGTCTTTGTCGCCCGGCTGGCCGCCGACCAGGCCCTCGATGATGAGGCGCAATTTGCCATCGGCGACGCCGCCGCTGATCGCGGGGTCTTTGATCTCGGCGCTCGTCTCGGCCGCGGAGGCGAGCGTGAAAAGCGAAAGCCAAAGACAACAAAGCAGGGACGTGATTTTCATGGGGATGAGCAGGGAGAAGCTGGCGCGGCGGAGCGACTGAGTTGTCAGAAGCTTGTCAAAGGTTGGTGCGGGTTTCGTGACGGACGGAGGCGGAATTCGAAAAGCGCGCGCGCCCCGCCGGTCGTCCGAGATGAGCAGCCTGGAGGGCTGCACGGAAATTAGCCGGTGGCGTCAGCCACCGGATTGCGGCAAAAGGCGAATTCGCCCCGGCAGGGGCGATGGATTGGTCATCGCGTGGACCGTTCCGTCGCCCCTCCGGGGCGGACGCGCTGGTCGTGCGATTCCGGTGGCTGACGCCACCGGTTAGTTTCCGCCAAGCCTCCGGTTTGCTTCCAGGCTGGTGGTCGGAGTCAAGACGCATACCCGTCACCGACCCGAGACGCTCTTCGCCGTGCGGATCATCCACTCCAGTTTCTTCGGGCGCGGGTCGGCACCGTAGATGGCGGGCACGCCGTTGAGCAGGCCGAGCAGGCGGTCGGGGCTGACCTCGGCGGCAAATGGGCTGGCCACGAGCCATTCGGAAAATGCGCTCGCACTTCCCGCGAGACGCAGCGCAGGGCTGGCTTGTTCGAGCGGCGGTGCTTCGCGGGTGAAGGGCACGGTCCACGCGTGTTCCTTGTAGTCCGAGGTGCCGGGCACCTTGAACCGCACGCGCACCGTCGCGAGATCGCCTGCGCCGCGCGGGTTCACTTCCACGACGTAAAGTGCGTTGCCGGATTCCGCCGCGCCGATCTCGGCGGCATCGACGGTGTTGTCGCGGAACTGCTCCTTGGTGAGCTGATGTTTCGCGTAGCCGACCTGGCGATACGCGGTGACGCGGCGGGGATTGAACTCGACCTGCACTTTCACATCCGACGCCGCCACACGCAGCGCGCCGGCGAGTTGCCCGGCAAATTCCGTGGCGGCTTCCTCGGGCGAATTGATGAAACCGTAGCGGCCATCGCCGTTGCGCGAGAGCGCTTCGAGCAGCGTGTCATCGAGCCCTTCCCAACCGATGCCGAAGCAATCGAGCGCGACGCCCTGCTTGCGATGCGCCTCGACCTTTTGCTTGAGCGCGTCCGGGGTGACATCGCCGAGATTGGCCGCGCCGTCGGTGATCAGGACGACGCGATTGATGCTGCCGACCTGGTAATGCCGGAGCGCGGTCGCGTAGCCGAGATCGAGCGCGGCGGCGAGATTGGTGCCGCCTTGCGGCGTGATCTCGCCGACGCGGGCGGTCACTTCGCCCGCCTTGTCGCCCGCGACGCCATCCGCCCAGAGCCGCGGCGTCCGGGCGAAAGTGACGACGCTGAGTTTGTCCTGCGGCTGCAATTGCGTGCCAAGGACGCGCAGCGCTTCACGCAAGATGCGGACGCGATCGGCCCGCTCCATCGAACCCGAGTTGTCGAGGAGCAGCACGAGATTCAGCGCACGCCCCGGCTGGCGCCCAGCGGCGGCGGTCTTGACCGAGAGGCGCAGCAGGTCGCGATTTTGCGCGAAGGGATACCGCGCCCGCTCGGACGCAAAGGCCAGTGGCGCGCCCGCCGCCGGTTCGGGGTCGCGATAGTCGAAGGCATTGATGAACTCCTCACTGCGCACCGTTACCAGTTCCGGCATTCTGCCTTGCTCCAAGCTCGCGGCGGCGAGCTTGAAAGCCACGTCGCTGACATGGAGCGAGAAAGTCGAAAAGGCATTCGCGCTCGTCGCTACTTCCGGCTGCGGCACCGCGGCGGGTTGCTGCGGACGGACGACTTCCCGCTCCTTTTCCAACTGTTTCAATTCCTCCCTTGCTTCACTCAACTCCTCTTTTAGCGCATCCAGTTTGGCGACTTCCACGCCTTTCGCTCCGGGCGCATTGGGCTTGGCGGCGGGAGCGTCGGGAGATGCGACGACGCCCTGATCATCGAGGACGGCGCCGCGGGAGACAGGACTGCGAACGACCGGACCATCAACGGCAGGTGCCGCCTTCCCGCTCATCTCCTTGCCGGCCTGCCTTTGCGCAGGGTTTGCGGCAGCGAGTTCGTCCACCGAATTGAAGAGCTGTCCTGCGTTCTGCGCCGGCTTGCCGTTATCGTCCACGGACAGTTGGTCCTGTTTTTGATCCATAGCGCTCCGCCGGGCGTCGATCTGCTGCGCCTGTTGGGCGACGGCTTTGTTTGCGGGCGCATTTTTCTCCGACGGCGCAATCCTCTGCGGCAACCGCCGGGTCCGCCCCATCGGCTCTTCCACCTTCGACGCCTCGGCCATCGACTTGTTCTCCAACCGACCCAGGGAGTCCGCCGGCGCGCTGGCCGGAGGCTGCGCTGGAATAGCAGGGCTCATCGGGACACCCGCCGTGCCCGACTCGATCCCCGCCTTGTCCTCCCTGCGCCCGGAAGCGTTCTTTTTCGCTTCCTCGTTCCGAATGACTTCGTCGCGGTTGCGGGTATTGCCGGTGATGTTCGCCGCCGCGGGCGCTGCGAGTGAACCGCCCGCTTGCTCCTGACCGAATGTCAGAGTTTCACTACCCATGAGGGGGCGCGATGGTTTCTCGCTAGTGATCGCCAGGCTGCCGCCGTTGAGCGTAAGTCCGCTCGAATCGGTGATTGTCGCCCCAGACTGCACGCCGGAGATCGTCGTCGTCCCAGCGGCGATCGACGTGCCTCCGGTGTAGGTCTTGGTTCCGCCTGGCACGAAGCTATCGGTGTCGGAATTGAACGATCGCATTGGGTTCTGCTGGGCGTCTGCCAGGCGGTTGCCTCCCAAGGCCAGAGCCGCAGGCTGCTCGGCGGAGGGCTTGGCGTCGGACAGATTCCCCAAGGATCCCGACCACTGGGGCGGCGATGCTGGTTTGTCGAAGGCGGAGCCGAGGAGGGGGATGTCACCCAGCACCGGAACCTGCCGATTCTGTCCCTTGGCTTTCGCCGTCTCCTCGTTTTTTTCACCGTCCGTTGCGAGCGCCGTGGAACTGCTCGGGGTCGCCGGCGCGGGTACCGCCCCGCGCCGACGCAAGCTGTCGGCGAAAGACATTTGAGGCGCGGGCGTCGCGGCAGGTTGGGGGCTTGGCGGCGGGACCGGAGCAGTTGCCCCTTCCGAGAGAATCAATGTGCCTGCTCCCGATTTGATCGCCGCGTTGACATTCGCCCTCGTGATCGCGGCGAGCGCCGCCGGGCTCTCGGAAGTCGGAGCGTTGGGTAATGGGGGCACGTTCAAGCTGAACGATTCGCGCCCCCGTTCATTCGCGCCGCCTTCGCCCCATCCCGGTGCCGCCGCCGCAGGGAAATTTCCGCCCACTTGGGTGTCGGCAGTGACTAAAGAGGATTCGGCGGCGAAATCCGGCGGCTCCGCGAATCGTTTTTTGTCCTGCTTCAAGGAAAAGATGCTCGTGAGCACGCTGCCCCCGAGGAACGCGATCAGGCCCGCGGCCAGTCCCATCTGCGCGATCCACGACCAATCCCGCCGCGGCATCTTGATGACCGGTGCGGATGCGGGTGGCGGCGGTGTGCTCTTGAAATGCGCGAGCAAGCGTTCGCGGCGTTCACTCGAAAGTTGCACGGGAGTCGGCGGTGCGGATTGCTCGGGGATCGCGCTCGCTTCGCGCAAAAGCTCCATCGCTTTCTTCAGTCGCGCATGCAGCACGGCCAGGCGCGGGTCGGCGGCCATTTGCGCCTTGAGCGCCGTCGCTTCTTCCGGCGGCAATTCGCCCATGAGCAGCGCGGTCAGGCGCATTTCGATTTCCTCGCGAGGGTTCATCGGAGTTTCCGGGCTCATCGTGCGACCTCCGTTTGTTCGAGTTCCACGGCCATGGCTTTCAACGCGTGATGCAGCAGGTAGCCGACGTGCCCGACGGTTAGCCCGGTGCGCTCGCTGATTTCCTTGTAGGAAAGGTCCTCGTTGAACCGCAGGCGGATCAACTCGCGGCTGCGCTCATCGAGCGTCTCCAAAACCAATCGGACCAATCCGATGCCTTCCCAGCGCGCGATCTGTTCATCCGGCAGGGGTTGCGAGTCGCTGGCGTCATTGATGGGACAATCGTCATCGTCGTTCGACGAACCCACGAACGTGATCTTGCTCGCGCGCCGCTGATGGTCGATCGCGAGATTGTGAACGGTGCGATAGAGCCACGCCTGCGGTGCGAGCACCTTTTGGAATTGCGCGTGAAGTTTCATAAAAGCCTCCTGCACGACGTCCTCCGCCAGGCTGAAATCCCCGAGAATGCGCCGGGCATAGGCCAGCAGCGGCGACTCCAGAGCAGCAAAGACCTGCTCGATCGTCGTCCAGGGCGGTGTGGGGGCACTGATTTCGTTCGGCATTTTCAGGGCCATCTTGAGCGGGGCGGGGGAGTCACGCAATGGGCGGGGGCTGGGGCGAGTCGGGAGACATCGTTCGCCTGTGAGACGTTCGGCTCCGGAAGTTTCTTAGAAAATGGGCTTCTGCACCGATCCGCGGAGGCCTGCAACCGTGGGGGCGCGATCACTATTTCTTCGGCCAGTGCCCCTGTCTTCGCCGAGCGACGCATTCCAAAATCCTGGAGTGAAAAATACGAGCGTTTTGCCGAGGGACCGCCGGATTTTCCCGCGTGGCGTCAGGTGGCTTCGGTCGCGATGCTCGATCCCGGCGGCCCTGGTGCTGACGGTGGCGGCCGAACCCCGATCGCAGGGCGGGAAACCAGCCGAGGAAGCCAGCGTGCCCGCCGGGCAGGATCTCGCGGTTCCACCGCCCATCGCTGCCGCACCGCCCGGCGAAGCCTCAGCATTGCGCATCATCACCACGCCTGCGGGCATTCCGTTTGAGATTCTGGCCAGCGCCTACGAGACGCCGGAAGCGAAAATTCTCCGCTCGGGTGAGACGCCTGCCACCATCGAACGCCTTCGCCCGTGGCGCCTATCGCGTTCGCTTTCCCGCGCCTGGACTGCCGGCGAGATCGGCCAGCGTGCAGGTGCAGGAGCGCGGCGTGACCGAGTTTCAGCAGGATTTTCCGCACGGTGTGCTCAAGGTACGCAGCCAGCCCATCGGTGCGGAGATTTTTTGCAACAAGCGTCTGGTCGGTCTCGCGCCCATGGACGTGCCGCTCCTGCCCGGCGCGCACACGATCCGCGCTCGCTGGGGCGGTCGCGACGCCCGCCCGCGGACGGTGCGTGAGGCGGGCGAAGGCGGGCAGACGATGAATTTCGATTTCCGCCCGCCCGCCATGACGCGGAGCGCGCCTCGGCGGGCGGCGAAGACGGAAGATCGTCCGTTGTGGAAAAAAGTGGGACGGACGCTGAAGAAATTCTTCAGCGATCTATAACCGCGACAAACCAGCGGGAACCGGGAACGCCGAAGTCCGGCGAATGACGGTTACGCCTTCACATGTCCGGAGACCAGCTTGGTCATCTCGAACATGGTCACGCTCTTCTTGCCGCCGAAGACGACCTTGAGCGCCTCGTCGGCATTGATCTGCGTGCGCTTCTTCTCGTCCTGCAGTTTGTTCTTCTTGATGTAATCCCAGAGCTTCTTGGTCAGCTCGCCACGGGGGATGGGTTTCGATCCGACGATCTTGGCCAGCGCCTCATCGGGCTGGACGGGCTTCATCAGCGCGGCGTTGGGCTTGCGGGCGGGAGCTTTGGCGGGGTCTTTTTTAGGGGTAGGCATGGCGCGGATATAAAGACCCGCGGCGGCGGGAGCAATGGTAATACTTTGGCCGCCGGTCGCGAAGTTTGCGTGGAATCGGCGTTGTCTCTCGACGAAGAGACGGGTCCGCCGATAGGTTGGCGGCCTTATGGAGCCCGGCAGCCAAGTTCCCACCGCCAAGCCCGCCGCCCCCGCGGATCTCGAAATCAAGGACGCGCAAATCATTTTCAATCATGTCTGGAAGCAGCTTGAGAGCGACCTCGGGCGCGCGCAGTTGCGGTTTCCAAAGGAGCTGATTTTGCTCGGCGGCGCGCCGGGGGCGGGCAAGGGGACGAACACCGATTTCATTCGCGAGATGCGCGGCATCACCGCCGCGCCCATCGTGGTCAGCCAGCTCCTCGATAGCCCGGAAGCGCGCCAACTCAAGGCCCAGGGCGGCATGGTGGGGGACCGCGAAGTCGTCGGCATCCTCTTTCGCAAACTCCTCGAACCCGAGCAACAGAATGGCGCGATCCTCGACGGTTTCCCGCGCACGAAGGTGCAGGTCGAATGTTTGAAGATGCTCTTCGACGAGATGATGGCCCTGCGCCGCGACTTTTCCGGGACGCCGGACGCCGCGCATTTCAAGCAGCCGATCTTTCACATTATGGTGCTTTTCGTGGACGAAACGGAAAGCATCGCACGGCAGATGAAACGCGGGCGCGAAGTGCTCGCGCACAACGAGGAGGTGCGGAGTTCCGGGCTCGGCGACCTTTGGGAGGAAAGGCCGACCGACTTCGACGCCGCGCTCGCGCGCAACCGGTATCGCGTCTTCAAGGAGCAGACTTACGATGCACTCGTCTCGCTGAAGAAGATCTTCCACTACCACTTCATCAACGCGCAGGCGCCGCTCGAGTTGGTCCAGGAAAACATTGTCCGTGAGTTGGAGTATCAAAGTTCTCTCGAGCTCGATCCCCGGACCTTCGACCTGCTCCGCAAGCTGCCGCTGGCCAGCGAGATCGTCCGGCATGCCCGCCAGGACTTGGTGCGGCGCCTCGACAGCTACAAGGTGCAGAATCCCGAGGTGCTGCAAGCGGTGGTGGAGTTCATCGAACAGAAGATGATGCCGATCATCCTCCGGCACGCGATTTCCGGCCGCGCAGACATCAACTCCGAGGACGCCCTTTTCCACGATCCCGAAGCCCTGGCCATGCTCATCGATGTCTTCTCCGAGCGCGGCTTTCACGCCACGGTCGATCTGCACCGGGTCGAAATCCCGGATCGTTTCGACCTTCAGACCGGCGAAATCCGCAGCCGCCTGAAGAAAGTGTTTCGCTTCGGCATCCGGTTCAAAGGTTCGCAGATTCGCCGCGGCTGACCGGGCCAGCGGTGAGCGTCCGACTATTTGCCAGCAAGGCTCGCTGGCTGGACCGGCACGGGCGTCAATGACTTGATGAGCTTGCCGGTCGTCGTGTCCCACACCTGCACGACGCCGGTCTTGCTTCCGAGGATGAGCCGGCTGCCATCGCTGTTGAGTGCCACGCTGAGCACGGGCGCGGGTACTTTGGGGATCGCGATTTTGCGCTGGCGGGTGTCGGTCGAATAGACGCGGACTTCGGCGGCGCGGGTGGCCACCGCGAGGAACTTGCGGTCGCCGCTGGTCGCGAGGTCCATGACCGCCTCCGCTTGCGCGTCGAAAGTCCGCACGTATTGGGCGCGATTGCTCACCGGGCGGGCTCCGTTGCCGGCACCCGTGACTTGGACGCCGGCCAGCGCGAGCTTGAAATCGTAGCCGAAGAGCGTGCGGGCGTTGCCGCCGGAGAGGGCGTTGAGCGGGTCCGCGGCGACGGCATTGATCACTTCCAGTGACTGGTCCACGGACCGCAGCAGTTTCAAGTCATCCACGCTGCTGACTTTGGTGGTCTTGTCCCGGCTGCCGCTGACCAGTTGTTTGCCGTCGGGTGTATAAGCCACGGCCGTCACCCAATCGCTGTGCAGTTCGATACTTTTCAGCGGCTGCTTTTCGTCCACAGGAAGCAGGTGGATCGCCCCATTGGCACCGCCGAGCGCGATGGTTTTTCCGTCCGGCGCGAAGTTCCCCTTGAAGAAGGTGTCGGTGCCCACGCGGCGCGACGATTGTCGCTGGCCGTCGATGGCATTGAAGAGAATGAGGCCGCCGAATTGCTGGGGAGAACCGCCCGCGGCGGCCAGACGCTGGCCATCGGGGCTGAACTCGACGTGATTGATCAGGTCGAAGTCCGTCGGCAGACGGCGCGGCGCGCTGTCGTCTTCCACATTGAAGAGCACCACCTCGCTGCGGCACGCGGCGGCGGCGAATTTGCCGTCCGGGCTGATGCTCACGCTCAAGACGGCCGGAGCACTGGCGTAGATTTCCGGAATGACGACCGCGGGCACTTCCGTTTTTGGCGGCGCGTCGATTTTCGCTCCTTGCGCCAACCAATCCCGCAACAGCTTCACCTTGGCGCGGGAGAGCGGCGCTTCATTTTGCGGCATCTCGGGCACATCGCCGGTGATCTGGTCGATGAGCAGGCTGTCATCCGGCTGGCCGGCGACGAAGAGGGGACCGGTCTTGCCGCCTTTGAGCAAGGCCGCGACGTCGTCCATGCGCAGTTTGCCTTTCGTCTTCTGCGCGCTGTGGCAGCCAACGCAATGGCGCTTGAAGATGGGCCAAACCTCGCGCTGAAAACTGACCTCCCCGGCGCCGGCGACCGCGCCCCACAGCAGGCCGAGAATGATGACGAAGCGAACCATGGGCGCCTTATTGCAGCAGGGCGAAGTCGCGGCTGTTGAGCAGCGCCCACATCAGGTCCTGCGCGGCTTCGGCGCGCTTCTCGGCATATCCGGCGATGAATTTTGTCGCTAACGCCCGCTCGCTCTCACTCGGACGCCGCGCCAGCGACCAAAGATAAAGTTCATCGATGAGTGCATCGTCGGACGGCTTCTTTTGCAGCAGCAGCGCCGGGCGGCCGGCGGCGTTGCCGACCCGGCTGAGGATGGACTGCCCATTAATGAAGTGCAGCGCCTGGAGCATGTTCGAGCCGAGGTCGCGTTCGCATTCGCACGCCTCGGTCCGCTGGGGTTTTCCGAAGAGTCCAAGAAAGGTGCTCTGCACATTTCCGTCCGGCAGTTGCGCGGCGGTGAAGCCTGCGGGGACGCCGCCGAAGTTTTCCTTCACGCCCGTCGCCTGGACCAGCGAGTCCAGCAGCGCCTCCGCGGGCAGGCGGCGCGGGATGGCGTGCGAAAAGTTCAGGTCGTCGTGGCCGTTCGTTTCGTTCGGCGTCGAACTGCGCTGGTAGGTGCGCGACGACACGATCACCTGCATGAGATGGCGCATGTCGAACTGGTGCTCCACAAAGTCCCGCGTCAGCGCGTCGAGGAGCGGGCCGTTGATCGGCGGATTAGTGGTCCGCAGATCGTCCACGGGATCGATGATGCCGCGATGGTAGAAATAGCTCCAGATGCGATTCACGAGGCTGCGCGCGAAGTGCGGGTTTTCGGGCGCGGTCAGCCAGCGGGCGTAATCGGTGCGCCGGTCGGTGCCTGCTTCCAGCTTCGGTTCGCCGCCGCCGAGATAGCGCGGCGGCTGCGGCTTGGCGGTGCGCGGATTCGTCGAGGAAGGGGTGTTCAGTTTGAGCAGGATGGTCTTGGCGTTGAGCACGCCGGTCTGGCGCGGGTCGGGCTTGATGGCCACCTGGTTGAAGAAGCTGTGCAGACCGTAGTAGTCGCCCTGCGTCCAGCTCTCGAAAGGATGGGGGTGGCATTGTGCGCAGAGCATGCGCACGCCGCAAAAGACCTGGGTGACGCGCTGGATGGTGTCATCGGGATTCCTGCTCACCGCGTAATACGCCGCGGCGGGATTGTCCGCCGAACTGCCCCGCGCGGTGAGAAGCTGCCGGGCGAATTCGTCGAGCGGCATGTTGGCGGCGACGGCAGAGCGAATCCATTCGCGGAAAGCGTACACGCCGCGGTCGCTCGAGGTGTTGCGCGAGTTCTGCAACAGGTCGCCCCACTTGAGCGACCACCAATCCACGAATTCGTTCTTCTGCATCGTGGCGGCGATCATCTTGTCGCGCTTGCCCGGGTCCTGGTCTGCGACGAAGGCCAGCACTTGCTCGGGCGTGGGTTGCACGCCGGTCAAATCGACGGTGAGCCGGCGCAGGAAGCGCTCGTCGTCCGTGACTTCGGAAGGCTTGATCCGCAAATCGTTCAACTTCGGGATGACGTGCCGATCCACGAGATTGTCCTCGGGCACGGGCGTCGGCTGGAAGCCTTTGTCCGGCGGCAGGACGATCAGATTCGCGACGGCAAAATTGCCTTCGTAGCGCGCGACGATCGCCGTCTCGCCCAGACTGCTGACCGTCACCAGTCCGGTGTCGTCCACCTTTGCCACCCGCTCGATGTTGACGTTGAAAATGGCCGTGCGGGAAACGTCGCGCACCGACCCGTCGCTGTATTTCGCGACGAGTTGGAACTGCTGTTGCGACCGCGGAAGCGTGACGACTTTCTCGGGATAAATGCTGACCCCGACGAGCGTGGGCAGCGTGGGCGCATCGTCCTTCGCGCTCCCCGCGATCCAGCGGCGCAGCGTCTCGTGAAGCAGGCCGCCCTGGTCGATCCGCACGCCGCCTTCGTGCGGCAGATCGCCGAGCGGCTTGAGGAGGAGAAGACTGGCGTTGGGGTTGTGACGATTGATGCGGCGCTCGGCAAACTCGTCGGTCAGCGCGAGGTAATCCTTCTCCGGGTCGGCCCCCCGCAGCGAGAGCTTGAAGCCATTTTTGCCGAGGGAATAGCCGTGGCAGGCCCCCGCGTTGCAGCCGGTTTTGGAAAGCACCGGCATCACGTCGTTGCGGAAGCTGGGGTCCACCGGTTGGTCGGGCATTTGCACGGTCACGGCGACCACGACGGTGCGGGTGCCGGCTTGCGCGGTGATCGTTGCCTGGCCATTGCTCACGGGTTGAATCCAGCCGGACGCATCCACCGTCGCCACTTGCGGGTCGCTGCTGCGGAAGGTCGCGTCCGCCGTGAGATCGGCATCATAGCCGCCCTGGGTGCGTCCGCGCACGAGCACGGAGTGCGGACGTTGGGGATCGCTTAAGGTCACGGACGGCGGTGTGACTTGGAGATCGCCGGTGAGGTCCGAGGGGATTTCGGCAACTGCGGGCCAGCACGGGAGTAGAGCGCAGAGAACGAGGAGGAGCGGTTTCATGTCACGGTTTGGCGACGGTCGGAGTGGCGTCCGGGAGTGGATCGGGCGGGAGGACGTTCAGCGTCACCGCGGCATCGCGGCTGCGTACTTGCAGGGCGCCGAAGGGTTTTCCGGTCGCGGAAATTTTCAGGTCGGGATATTCGCCGGGTTTGAAATTGGGCGGAAACTTCAGCGCGAATTTGAAGTCCGTCGCGCCCGCTTTCACGGTCGCCGGGGCTGGTGCCACGATGTCGGGCGGTAAGCCGGCGAGGGTGACGGTGACTTCGCCCGCAGCGCCTTCGAGGCGCTCGACTTTGCCGGCCAGATCGAGCGTTGCGCCGGTTTTTGCGTCGAGCTTGATCGGGGCCGGCGCATCCGGCCTCACTGCGAGCGGATTGATCAATGCAAACTCCCGCACCGGCGTGTAGGCCACCGCCTCGACGGTGCGGCGGTCGCGCTTGAGCAACTCCGCCTTGAAGGCAAACTGGTGCGGCACTTCCGGCAACTCCGCGGGGACGACGACTGAAAATTCGATGTCGTTCTTCGCCTTCTGCGCCGCTTCGTCGGCCGCCTTTTTCGCGGCTTCCACCGCGGTCTGCGCATCCTCGACCTTTTTCGCAGCGGCTTCGTCCTTGTTCGCCTCCTCCGCTTTTTTCGCGGCGGCAAGCGCGGCTTCGGCGGTCGTGATGGCGTTGAATGCGGTCTGCGCGGTCTTGTCTTCGTCGATGAGGACCGCTTTTTCCTCGCGGAGGATGAGGTTGTTATCCACCACACCCTTGTTGAAACGTCGCGCCTGGCTGGTGAGCAGCGTGAGGCGGACCGGGCCGTCGTGTCCCGTCGGACGACGGCACGTCACGGGAAGACTCAGTTTGCCGCCGAGCGTGACTTTCCTGCTGCCCGCGGTCGCGCCCCAGTCGGCGAAAAAGGCGATGTCCGATCGGGCGGCGCTGGCCAGTGCGAGGTCGTTGACCAGCCACGGCTGAAACTCACCCAGTTGGGTGCTGTCGAAACGCGCCAGCGCTTCGCTCATTTTTCCCCGGCCCTTGAGCCCCGTGATGACCGCCGCACAATCCTGATCGGTGGAGAACGTGAGCAGCGTGGCGGTGGCTTGGGCCGGCACGGTCTGGCCGGAAACTTTGACGCCGTCGGGCAGGTGATCGAAGGCCAGGTCGATCGGGCCGTCGTACCCGGCGCGCACGGCTTCGACCTTGAAGACGCTCGGCTGTCCGGGCTTCAAGGTGTGGCTGTCTTCCACCATCGTGAGCGCGAAACTGGCGGGCTTTTCCTTCGCCCTGGCCGTCGCCAGCAGCCGGTAAATGCAGCGGGGACCGTTGTTACCGTTCACGTCGCGGACCACGGCCACGATCTTGGTGACATCCTTGGGCACTTTATAGGTCAGCCGCGGGTCGGGGCCGTTGGTGCCGTCGTCGTTGATCGCGAGTTGTTTGCCTTTCAGATCGCGCAATTCGAGTTCTGCGTCGATCGGCGAACCCAATACCTCGGCGGAGACTTCCACATCCACTTCGGTCTCGGGTTCGACCGGTAGTTCGTAGGCATCCTCCTCGTTCGGCTGGCTGATGCGCCCATTCACCGCGGCGGGCAATGTGGCTAACACTTGCGACGCGGAACCGGTTCGATCTTCCACCAGCTCCGGCGAATCGCTCAGCCGCACCGCGGCTTGCGGTCCACTGGCGCTGGCGGGCTCCGGCCAGGGCGCCGGCACTGCCGCCGTCTCGGTGCTGGGCGAAAGCCGCACCGTGTGGACCTCTCCCGCGCGACCGACGAGTTGAACCTCGGTGGTGACGCCGCGCTGGATGGTGGACGGGAAGGCGAGATCGGCATAGGACCACCGGCCGATTTTCAGACGGAAATGACCGGGGGCCGCCGCGGCGTATTGCAGGTCATGGAATTGCAGACGGTATTCGCCGTCCGCCGGGAGCTTCGCTTCGAGGCGGGTGTCGCCTCGCAGCGCGAGCAACGGCAGGCTGGACTGCAGGAGGACATTGCCCGGACCGTAGAGCTTCAGCACGGGGCGCACTTTGCTTTCCAGTCGCTGGGCTTCGATTTCGCAGGTGATCTCCTGTCCGGCCTTTCCGGGGAAAGTAACATCGCGCACCTGGCTGCCAGCCAGCGCGCCGTGCAAGGCGACGGGGAGAGAATCGGTTTTTTCGGCAATCGGTTTCTGCGCCAAAATATCCGTGGCCAGAATTCCTCGCGCGGAAACGCCCTGATCCGTGACCAACCACCAGTTTTCGAAAGCGGGCTGTGCTCCCGGCGCGAGTTCGACTTCCAGCGTGACGCGGTCGGGCTTCGCGCCTTCTTTCACGGTCTGGCGGGCGATGCGTGCGGTGGTGAGCAGACGCGGGTTGGGGAGCAAATCGGTCCCGGTGAAAGTGAGCGTACTGACCTTGCCAATTTGCAGTCCGCGCACTTCCAAGTTGCTGACCGTTGGCGGGGCGGCGGAAACGCTGATCGCCGCGCTCAGCAGTGCTGCGGCGCTGCGAAAGACTGGTGGGACGTTTCGCACGCGGCTGGCGGAGGGGATCAGGAAAACAACTCCCGGATGGGTTCGGCGTCGATCAGGCGGATCGGGCGGTTGCCCGGCCCCGGCAGCATCGTCGTTTCCAGATCAATCCCCATCGCCTGGTAAATGGAAGCGACCACTTGCGGCGGCTCCACCGGGCGGTCATGCGGTGCGGCGCCGATTTTGTCGGTCGAGCCGATGACGCGACCGCCGCCAATCGGTCCGCCGGCGAGGAAGTTCGTCCAGGCCGAGGGATAATGGTCCCGTCCGCCCTTCGCGTTGATCTTCGGCGTGCGGCCGAATTCGCTGATCACGGCGATGACCGTTTCCTCCAGCATTCCGCGCTGCTGCAAATCCTCGAGGAGCGCGGTGAAGGCGAGGTCGAACTGCGGACAGAGGACGTGCTCGTAGTCGGCGTAAGTGTTATTCAGGCTGCCGCCGTCGGCATGCATGTCCCAGCAGGAGATGCCGAAGACCGTATCGAACTGATTCACCGTGACGAACCGCGTGCCGCGCTCGATGAGGCGGCGGGCCATGAGGCAGCTTTGGCCGAAGGTATTGCGCCCGTAACGATCGCGCAGCTTCGGCGACTCTTCATTCAGATCGAAGGCCTTCTTCGTTTGCGGACTGGTCAGCAGATTGAAGGCGCGCGCATAGGCCGTATCGCGCTCCAGCGTGCTGCTCGTCTCGACCTGCCGCTGCACGTCGTCGATTTCCTGGAGCAGCTTGCGGCGCGCTTCCACCCGCAGTTCCGACTGGCCGCCGGGTGCTTCGAGATCGGCCACCTTGAAATTTGCCAGCGCCGGATCGCTGCCGAGGATGAAGGGCTGATGCGCGCTGCCGAGGTACGCGCTCTCCTGGCCATGGGGGGTGGTCGTGCCAGTGTTGCCGATGGCGGTCGGGAGCAGGATCGACGCGGGCAGATCCCCCTTCGAACCGTAGAGCCGCGAGATCACCGAGCCCATGTGGGGCTGTTTGTTCGCCGCGTTAAAATCGTGGCCGGTCATCATCCAGCGCTGGCCATTCTCGTGCGAAGCGCCGGTGCTGTAGTGCAGGCTGCGAATGAGCGCAACCTTGTCCATGACGCGGGCCATGCGGGGGAAATGCTCGCAGATTTGCACGCCCGGGACGCTGGTGGAGATCGGCTTGAATTTACCGCGGATATCCTCGGGCGCGTCCGGCTTCATATCCCACGTGTCGAGATGGCCCGGCGAGCCGACCAGAAAGAGCGTGATGCAATTGCGGATCTTCGCCTTCTTTTCGTCGATCGCGCCCGCCGCCTGAAGGGTGAGCCAGTTGGGGAGCGAGAGACCGGCCATCGCCGCGGCACCGACTTGCAGAAAGCTGCGCCGGGTGCCGCCGGAGCAAAGCGGTAAATATTGATTTCCAATGTGCAACATGGGGGGCTTTCGGGTTCGGCGGCGTCAGATGGTGTAGGCCACAGGTTCGGAAACATTAATATATTTGCTCTCCGCAAACTGCCCCTCCTTGTCCTTCTTGTAGTTCACGTAGTGAAACTGCTGCAGCACGATTTCGTATTTGCCGGGCGTGGTGTCGGGATGCTCGAAGGTGAGGTCCAGTCCGGCACCGACAATGGCGATTTGTTTGCCGTCCCGGCTGATCGACCATTGCAGGCGAGTGCCCCAATCATTGCTGACTTCGCTGCGGGTGACCGCGCGTTCGGCAAGTCGCAGGGTGGCCTTCGGGGTGCCCTCCAATTTTTGGTCCATGATGGTTGCGGGGGGGGTGGTGAGTGGGGGGAGAACGTTGCGCCAAATTATCCCAGGAACCACTGCTTCATTAGGGCCTATTTTCCCAATGCGCCCCGCGGATCACCAACCGTCTTGGAAAGTCATTCCGAATGTCCTCTTTGGGCGAGGAAATGCCGACCTTCTTGAGAGATGTGCCAGGACTTCTGCTCGCCGTGAAGAACCTGGCCCCAGATCCGATTCGCCTCATGCAGCGCTTCCAAATGAACCACAATGGCTTCGGGACTAATGCCCATCTCGGTCGCGATCCCCTCGGTGCTCGGCCCGAACGCGTGGGTTAGGAACTTCAAAATTCGCAGCTCGATTTCGGGCCGGTCGGAATGATGCGAAATACGTTCCGCGATCTGCTCCGCCACGCTGTGCAATTCCTGCTCCGCCTGCCTCAACGCGGGCAATTCCAAGGGCGTGGTCGGCGTGGGGGAAAAGCGCTTCGGTTTGCGCCGTGCTCGCGACTTCATTGGGCGATATCCAAGCCGGGGGCGGATCAGTCGAACCTTTTGAGAATCGCGGCCTCCACCAAATTGATGCGCTCCGCTATCGAACGATCAAGCAGCCGCATTTTCCGAAACAGCGCTCGATTGTAGGCGATGGAAGTCAGGCGGGCTTCCTCTCCACTCGTCGCTCCATCGGCCTTCGCCTTGAGCCTTTTGACTTCGTTGTCCTCCTTGGCTTTCGCCTTCGCTCCGTCGTAGCGTTTCTGTTCCGGGTCGCTGTCAGCCATGGGCGGGCTCGATTGCGATTCAAATGGAGTGGCGTTCTGAAGATTGGCGTCCGATTTCTGAGAAACAAAGTGGACCGCGACATTCTTGGGCACCGTGGCCTGAGCCGCGCGGGGATGAAACCGCTTGGTCTTCTGCCTGGCTCCGAACGCGAGGCCGGGTGCGAGAACGGCGAGAAGAGCGAGCGCCACCGACACCCGACGAAATCCTGTTGGTTTCTTCATACCATCAGTTCGTTTGCGGGCGGGCAGGCGAGTGTGCTTTTTCCGAAGCTCCGGGCGGCACCGTGAACCCGGCACTCGGCCTGCAAACCGACCGCCGATCATCTGCTCAGTGGGCGCGGTCTGATGAGTGAGTTCGAGAGAGAAAATGCGCTGCCGCCAGGATCCACGCGAAGAAGGACAGCACCACGCACCATTCGAGGATGGCGACGTCCCAAATCGGCGGTCGTCGAAACGTCCGGATCTGCTGAAGGCTGGTGCTGGGGATGCCCAGAAGCGCGCGGGTGAGCACCGCCAGAAAGGCCCCCGTGACGATCCGTGCGTTCAAGCCCGCCAGGATGAAAAGCGGCGAGTTTTTGAAGGAGTATTTGCGCCAAAAACCGATGATGAAGAGGAACACGGCGGCCAGCCAGCCCCAGAAGAACATCAGCGCGGCGATCAGGTGAAGTTTGAGCTGATCCATCGGGGTGAAGCCCACCCAGGTCGAACCGAGCAAGGCACAGAATCCCATGGCGAGGGCGGCATAGCCGAGCCGCCCCTTGATCCGCATTCCCAGGGAGTAAACCAGGGTGAAGAGGAGGGGACTGCTCAGGATCAGGCTGCCATTAAACACGCCGGCCGCGCGGGAGCTTTTCTCCGATCCCAGCTCGGAGACAAAGTTCCGGAGCGGGTTGAAAGGAGTTCCGTCGATGTTTTGAAAGCGGCTGGCGGCCCCCAGCATGCCCGCTCCCAAAATGACCAGGCCGGCCAGGCCGAGACGGATGCTCCAGGTCGTTTGTTTGGAGTTCAAAGGTCCAGGCCGACGGGTGTCCCGGCGAATCGGCTAGGGAGCATTCGCTGCGGGCGGTTTCGTGGCGTAACGCAAGTCGGCGAGGTCGTCGGCTTCGTGACCCGCGAGTTCGATGGAGAACTGCCACTGCCACTGGATGAAGGTGCTTTTGAAAACGAGCAGGTTCCATCCGCGCCGCAGGGCGTCGCCGCCCTTCAGCATTTCCCGCGGGCGGCGGCGGAGTTGCGCAGCGGACTGGCGTCGGTGATTTCCACGAAGGCGTGGAACTTCTCCGCATCAAATCCCAAGCGGAAGGAAGCACGTCCGGTCGAACTGGAGAGAACGGTGGCGGGAATGGACGCCCACTCCGCGGCACTGCCATCGAGAACGACAGGCGCTTTCATCCGCACGATGCTGGCCGGCTCCGAGCACTTTTTGGGAGCCTGCGCAAGGAGGCTCCCTGCCATGGCGAGCAGCAGCGGCAGAACAATACGACGAATCACACGAAGAACTCCGAAGTTGGGATGGTGCCTATTCGAGCGTGAAGGTGCCCCAGGCCTTGTCTTCCAGATCGGCCTCGCCGGGTCCGTCGTTCACCAAGCCGGTGGCCCGATTGCTCCAGGATTGCCGGGAGACGGTCTGCGTGCCGCCGTCGCCGAAGAGCACGCCGCCATCGCCCTTCAGACGCAGCCCGGATTTCCCTTGCCGGGGAGGACAATGGTAAAACGAGCGAAGTGCGAAGGCAGGATCGCATCCAGGGGTTCTCCTTAACACAGCCGAAGTCTCACATTGGCTTCAATGTTTCTGGGTCAAGTTTGATGACGGTGCGGATTTTGAGTTCCGGGATTTCAAACAGCAGTTGGTAGGGTAGCTTTTTGCCGTTCCTCTCGAAGGGCGGAGGAAGCGGAGGGAAAGCAATGCCGAGCTGGAGCCAGCCTCCGGGATTAATGGCTGTGAGAACCTCCATCGGCCCGAAATATGGCTCGTCCGGCAGCAAATCCAGACAGTTATAAACCGTGTTCGATTCAAGATCGCGCAAAGTGCTGCCGGCGAGGGTAAACGGGCGCGGATCGTCGTCTCCCATCTGGGGCGGACCATCCCGCACGATCTTGATCGGCGGTCGGGAAAGATTGAGAGACTTCGTGTTCGGCGCGTAGAGGCGAATGGCGAATATAAGTCCGCCGCCGGGGACTGTCTTCACCTTGGCGATCGTGGCCTTTGGAACATCCGGTTCCCGCGCCGGGCGCGGGGCTTGCCCGAAAGCGCCCGGCAGACAAAGAATGAGAATCAAAAAAACAGTCGCGCGGTCATCTAGAGTTGAAAGTCTTGGACCGCAATGATTCGCCAGCGGTAGGGCAGCGGATAGGTGAGGAGGGGATGATAGGCGGCATTGATCAGGTCACCGTCCTGATTGTTAGTCGCGGCGGAGGTCGAGGACGTGAAAGTGTTCGGCTGGGTGGGTTGGGAAACTCTGTTTCCGGGGATGCCATCCTTACCAGTCACGATGGAACGCTCAATCTGGTTCTTCTGGGAATGGAGTGGATTTTCGAAGCGGGTTGGAGAGAAGAGGGTGGAGTGGGGGCTGGCGGGAAGTGTAGGAAGAGGGGATGAGAGACACTGAACTTTATGCAGGCATTCTTGGA
>Ga0105047_10004038_pt1 | contig 25719 bp, 24 predicted proteins | sample MAT04_FD_78384 | JGI IMG/M metagenome (GOLD analysis project Ga0105047, IMG submission 78384) | Freshwater microbial communities from Lake Fryxell liftoff mats and glacier meltwater in Antarctica - MAT-04 (megahit assembly) | ecosystem: Environmental > Aquatic > Freshwater > Ice > Liftoff...
GCAGTTGCAGTTGCAACGGTCGCTGGACCGGCTCCCACCGGCTTGCCGAAAGTGCAGGCCTATGCACTGCCTCTGCACGACCTGGCACAGATGGCACAGGGCTGCGGTCTGGAGTGGATCAACTCCGACGCCGAGAAAATCCGCATCGCCCAGGAAGCCATTGCAGCCCAGCCCAGTATGAGCCATGTGCCGCGCGAGCGTCCGGCTGCGGTATTGGTCGATGAAGGTCCGCTGGTGCTCGTGGAGACCCGGCGCGACCTGCGTGCCATGACCCTGCCTTTCGAGCAGCCGACCCGCTAGGCGGCGGCGCCCACAGCAGCCGGCACCGCCGGTGGCTGTGGATCAGCCCTGTGCCGCGTTGCGCCAGGCCTGCAGGGCCGCCGAAGCGTCACCATTGCGGTCAGCCAGATCGGCGAGCAGGCGCCAGGCATGGCGGCGCAACGCGTCGTCTTGCAGGCGAGTCAGGGCCTGGGTCAGCAACTGGCTGGCCTTGCCCCACAACTGCAGGCGCATGCAGGTCACACCGGCCAGGTACTGCAGGACGGGATCTCCCGGGTTGTGCATCTGTACCGACTCGATGCGCGCCAGCCAGGCGCTGTCGGGTGCACCGGTGGCGCTGGAGAAGCCGCGTTCCAGCACCCGCACCAGCTCGACGCGCTGTTGCGGCCCGAGGGCACCGGGCGGCCCTGCCATACGCTCCCATACCGGCAGCAGCCACTGCCGCCCCAGCACAGGGTCACCCCCCAGGGCATGCAAACGCCCGGCGGCTTGAATGGCCACATCTGCCATGGCCCGTTCGGCCATATCCAGCTCGGCCCAGGCCACTTGCAGCTGCGACGGGTCATGGGCGCTGGCAATGAGTTCGATCGCCAGCCCGCGCAAGACACCTTCGGCCGCCACGGCAGACAGCACACGGTGCTTGGCCAGCAGGCGCGCGGTCTCCAGTGCGGCCGTCGTGCGTTGCGCCATGCGGGCTGCCTTCAGGCGCATGCGCAGCGCCAGGGTTCGCCGGCCTGCGCCGTGGCCTAGTTCGTCAAGCGCTTGCAGCGCGCCGTTGGCGTCGCGGTCGTCCAGGGCCCAGCGAGCCGCGCGCAATTGCACTCCTTCGCGCGTCTCAGGTGCCAAGCCCTCGCTGGCACGGCCCAAGGCCGCCTGCCGGTGGTGCTCACGCGCCTCGCGGTCCTGCAGCGCATGGGCAGCCTCAGCTGCCAGCAGGTGCGAAACCGCCTGCAGCCGCGCGGTGTACCCCAGCGGGTCGCCATCCGCCTCGATCGACCGCACCTGCACCAGCACCGACTCGGCCGCCTTCCTGGCCCGCACAAAGCGACCAGCCACCAGATTGGACAACGCGTCGAGCAGCGCCTGCTGCATGCTGCGTTCACGCTGGCGCAGGCGCCAGCGGCGGGCTTCGCGCGGAATGGCGAACAGAGCAGACAGTGCGCGCCATGCCAGGTGCAGCGTCAAAAACCCGAAGAGCAGCAGCACCAGCACCAGGTTCAGCGACAAATCGACCCGGTAGGGCGGCCAAAACACGGTGATGGATCCGGGGTTGTTGCCCGCGAAGAGCGCAGCAGCAACCGCAACGGCAAACAGGCCCAGCAGCCAGAGGGCAACACGCATCTCAGCGCCCGGCCGCCGCCGTGGTCAGGGCGGCCAGGGTCTCGTCTATCCGGGGCAGCTCCATGGTGCGCAACTGGCCCTGCACCTGTTGCAGCAGGTTGGCCGCCGACTGGGTCTTGCGCGAGGACGGATCGAAATACTTGTTGAGCGAGGCCGCAGAGGCGGCAATATCGGCCCGTGTGGATTCGAGCTGCCGGGCCAGCAATCCAAGGCGCGCATTGAGCAACTTGAGCTTGAAATTCTCGCGCACGAAAAACGATTGCTCCGGTGACAACAGCGCCGCCTCGGGTTGCTCGATGCGGCTCACGCGCAGCAAGTTGCGGGCCTCGTCTCCCACCAGGCGCAGCCCGCGCTCCCACCAGCTCGGCAAGGACTCGGTATCGGCCCGCCTGAGTGACCCGCCCGCGCTCACGGCCGCAACCGCATTGACCAGCGGCAGTTCGTCGGCCAGGCGCAGCAACTCGTCGATGCGGGCCAGCAGGGCCGGCGTGTCGGAAACAGTCGCTTTGCCAATGCGGGTGATGTCGCGCGCAATAGCCCGCTGCACCTGGGCCAGCCGCGGCTGGGCGGCGCGGGTGACCCGTTGCTCGGCACTCTTGAGTGCGGCTACAAGCGGCTCGACGCTGCCCGTCAGCTGCGCCTGTTGCTGCGCCAGGCGCAGTGCTGATTCGATATCGACCACCAGATTCTCATCCCGCGACCGCGACAGGCTCTGGATCAGGTCCTCGACCTGGTTGCGCTGCAAGGCCACTTCTCCGAGTTTGACCTCCGACACTGCCAGCCGGGCTGCAAGATCGCGGGACAGTTCCTGTGCCTGGCGTGCGGCGCTTCGGGCCTCCGTGGCCTGCAAGGCTGACTCGGCCATCTGGCGCGCGACCTGCTCGCGGGTTGCCGCCAGGCGCTGCCAGACCAGAACCGCCACCAGAAGCGCCAAAAGTGCCAGTACGAGGCCGACCCAGGACACGACCGATGGCCGCTGTACGCCGGTTGGCGCGATGGCGCCGACACCCGTGCCGGCAGGGGGCACGCTGGGTTCGGACGCCGGGGGATTCATGCCCTGGATTCTATCGACGCGACCACCTCTTCCAGTCGTGGGCGTGACTCCCACACAACACCAAAACCGGCATCCCGCGCCGCCTGCGCGATCCTTGGATGGGTTGCCAGCGCATGGGCCTGTTGCCAGCGCTGGCCCGGCAACTGCACGCGTAGATGGTTGATCGCCTGGGAACTGGTGAACAGCCACACCGACCCGTCAGCGGCGGCAGCACGCGCATGCGCCTCGTCGGCCGCGCTCCAGCGCGGCCCGCTGCGCTCGTAGACCATCAGCATGTCCACCCTGGCACCGACGCTGTCGAGCGCCTGAGCCAGCCAGTCCCGGCCCTGCCCCCGGCGGGACGCGTCATCGGCCGGCGGCTCGGCAGCGGCATCATCGCCGCCTCGAATGATCAATACCTGCCAGCCGGCCCGCACACCGGGCTGCACCACTTGCCACAGGGCTTCAGAGTCGAATTGGCCGCTGGTGGCATCCGGCGCATCGATCTGCCCACGTGCAACACCCTGGCGCACCAGTGCGGCCACGGTCCCGGGACCGGGTGCCCACAGCTGCGTGCCGGCCGGCACCTGCGCATCTGATGGCCGCAACGCAAAGAAATGCTCGGCTGCAGCGCCACTGACGAACATGATGGCGTTGAACCGATCCAGCTGCTGCCAGCAACGATGCACCGCCGTGGTATCGGCCACCGGGCCGATCCGGATCAGGGGCAATGCCAGGGCCTGCAGCCCATGCGCTGCGAGCCCTTGCACCCATTGGGAGCATTCGGGTTCGGGACGGGTGACGAGCACGCGCATGGGTGCGCACCGCAGCGCGTGGCGCGACTACGCCTGTGTGCGTACCGCGCCGGCAGCACACAGCCGCAACGCCACGCCACGCCCCAGAGCGCTGGCCTGGGCCAGATTGTGCGCCGCACCCGCGCCGGACACACGCACCAGCGGCGTCGAAGGGATGCCAACAGGGGCATCATCCACCACGCCCCAGGCGGCCTCGAGCTGCAATTCGTCAGCCCGCCATACCGCGTGGGCTGCCAGGGGCATCGAGCAGCTGCCCCCCATTTCCAGGCTGACCGCCCGCTCCGCAGCAACCGCCAGCCACGTAGGCATGTGCACCAACGGCTCCAGGGCCTGCCGGACATCGGGCCGATCGATGCGGATCTCGATGCCCAGCGCGCCCTGTCCTGCAGCGGGCAGCATCCCGGCCGGGTCGAATGCGACGCGGATTCGATTCTCGAAACCAAGCCGCTTGAGGCCCGCCGCGGCGAGCACGATCGCATGGTAGGCGCCCTCGTCGAGTTTGCGCAAACGGGTATTGACGTTGCCACGTAGTGGTTCGATGCGGATGTCAGTTCGCCCCAGGCGCGCAAAAGCATCCTGCAGCAGCACCATGCGGCGCAGGCTGGAGGTGCCCACCACGGCAGCCGGCGGCAATTCGGCCAGGCTGCCGTAGTGGTTGGATACCAGCGCATCGCGCGGGTCCTCCCGCTCCATGACGCAGGCCAGCGCAAACCCCTCGGGTAACTCCATCGGCACATCCTTGAGCGAATGCACTGCCAGGTCGGCCCGGCCGTCTTCGAGCGCAAGCTCGAGTTCCTTGACAAACAGGCCCTTGCCGCCGACCTTGCTCAACGAACGGTCGAGAATCTGGTCACCCTGGGTGGTCATGCCCAGCAGTTGCACCGTGCGGCCGCGCTGCTCCAGCAAGCCCTTGACATGTTCTGCCTGCCATAGGGCCAGCGGGCTTTCACGCGTTGCAATCACAAGGGGCACAGTGGCTGGCAGGGGCACGGCGGTAACCTGTTGGTAATCGGTCTGGGGAGATCTGATGCTAGCATGGGCTACATCCCCAGAAGGGCTCCCCCAGTGAGCCAAAACCATGACCAGCAGTGCCAGCCATGAGCCCGCGCAGCGTGCACGCGACAACGAACGTCCCCTGGTCGAGGACATCCGGCTGCTCGGCCGGCTTCTCGGCGATGTGATCCGCGACCAGGACGGCCCTGCCGCCTTCGACCTGATCGAACTTATCCGCAAGTTGTCGGTGGCCTTCCGGCGCCACGCCGACCAGGGCGCCGACCACGCGCTCAAGAAGCTGCTCAGCGGCCTGAGCGGCGACCAGACGGTCAGCGTGATCCGCGCCTTCACCTACTTCAGCCACCTCGCCAACCTGGCGGAAGACCGGCACCATATCCGCCGCCGCGCGATCGAGGACCGTGCCGGCGAAACCCAGGAGGGCAGTATCGAAGTCGCGCTGGCGCGCTTGCGCTGGGCCGGCATCGCGCCGCACACGGTGGTCGAGACGCTGGCCGAGAGCTTTGTATCGCCCGTCCTCACGGCGCACCCGACCGAGGTACAGCGCAAAAGCATTCTGGATGCCGAGCGCGGCATTGCGCAGTTGCTGGTAGCGCGCGACGACATTCGCATGCGCGCGCTGGCCGCCGCCACGCGCAAGGATGCCCTCACGCCACGCGAACTGGCAGCCAACGAAGCGCAGATCCGGGCCCGCGTCATGCAGTTGTGGCAGACCCGCCTGCTGCGCTTCACCAAGCTCACCGTGGCCGACGAAGTGGAAAATGCGCTCAGCTATTACGAATTCACCTTCCTGCGCGAAATACCCAAGGTGTACGCCACGCTCGAGCGCGAGCTTGACCAGGGCCACATCGCAAGCTTCCTGCGCATGGGCCAATGGATCGGCGGCGACCGCGACGGTAATCCGAATGTCAGCGCAGAGACTCTGGCCTATGCGCTCAAGCGACAGTCCGACATGGCGCTGCGGCACTACCTCACGGAAGTGCACTTACTCGGTGGCGAACTCTCAGTCTCCGCCATGCTGGTGGACTGCTCGCCCGAGATGCGCGCGCTGGCCGAGCGCTCGCCCGACACCAACGAACACCGCCAGGACGAACCCTACCGGCGCGCACTGACCGGCATCTATGCCCGGCTGGCCGCCAGCCTCAAGCTGCTGGCCGGTGGTGATGCGGTCCGCCACGCGATCGCGCCGCAGAATCCCTATCGGAGCGCCGAGGAGTTTTCAGCTGACCTGCGCACCATCGAGGCCTCGCTGCTCTCGCACCACGGCGCTGCATTGGCCGAGCAACGCCTGCATCCGCTGATCCGTGCGGTGGATGTGTTCGGCTTCCATCTGGCAACGGTCGACCTGCGCCAAAGCTCGGACAAACACGAGGAGGTGGTGGCCGAGTTGCTGGCTATCGCCCGTGTCGAGCCCGCCTACGGCAGCCTGGACGAAAAGGACCGCTGCAGCCTGCTGTTGCGCCTGCTCAACGACGCCCGACCGCTGCGGGTGCGCGACCACCGCTACTCGGCGCTTGCCCAGTCGGAAGTGGAGATCTTCGAGACCGCGCGCACCCTGATCGAGCGCTACGGCCCGCAGTCGATCCGCCACTACATCATCAGCCACACCGAGTCGGTCAGCGACCTGCTCGAGGTGCTGCTGCTGCAAAAGGAAGTCGGCCTGATGCAGGGCACCCTGGACGCTGTGGCGCAGGCGCAACTGATCGTGGTGCCGCTGTTCGAGACCATCGAGGACCTGCGCAATGCGCCGGCCATCATGCGCGAGTTCTATGCCCTGCCGGGCATCCGCCTGCTGGTGCAGCGCAGTGGCAACGAGCAGGACGTCATGCTGGGCTACTCCGACAGCAACAAGGACGGCGGTATCTTCACCAGCAACTGGGAGCTGTACCGGGCCGAGATCGCACTGGTCGCGCTGTTCGACGCGATGGCGTCCAGCGGCCCCGGAGCCACTCGGATCCGGCTGCGCATGTTTCACGGGAGAGGCGGCACCGTGGGCCGCGGTGGCGGGCCCAGCTACCAGGCCATCCTGGCGCAGCCCCCAGGCACGGTGCGCGGCCAGATTCGCCTCACTGAACAGGGCGAGGTGATCGGCTCCAAGTACGCCAACCCGGAGATCGGGCGCCGCAACCTCGAAACGCTGGTCGCGGCGACCCTGGAGGCCACCCTGCTGCAACCCACCAAAACGGCGAGCCAGGAATTCCTCGATGCAGCTGCATCACTGTCGCAGGCCAGCATGCAGGCCTACCGGGCGCTGGTCTACGAAACACCGGGGTTCACCGAATACTTCTTCGGCTCGACACCGATTCGCGAAATTGCCGAACTCAACATCGGCTCGCGGCCGGCTTCGCGCAAGTCCACACAGATGATCGAGGACCTGCGAGCCATTCCCTGGGGCTTCAGCTGGGGCCAGTGCCGTCTGACGCTGCCGGGCTGGTTCGGATTTGGTACCGCAGTACATGACTTCCTGCAGGTGCCAGACGCCAGGCTGCGCAAGCAACGCCTGGCATTGCTGCAGAAAATGCTCCGCCAATGGCCGTTCTTCGGTACGCTGCTGTCCAACATGGACATGGTGATGGCCAAAAGCGACCTTGCGCTGGGTGCCCGCTATGCGGAACTGGTCACCAACACCCGGCTGCGCAAGAAGATTCTGGCAGCCATCGAATCCGAATGGCACCGTACAGCCGACGCCCTGGCGCAGATCACGGGGCACAAGCAGCGCCTGTCCAACAACGCGGCGTTGCAGCGTTCGATCCGCCACCGACTCCCCTATATTGACCCGCTGCACCACTTGCAGGTCGAACTGATCCGGCGCTACCGCGCAGGCCACGCGGACGAGCGCATCCGCCGCGGTATCCACATCTCGATCAACGGCATCGCGGCCGGGCTGCGCAACACCGGCTGAGCCCGGGCGCCTATTCGGCCGCGCTGCGCTGCTGCTGGTCGAGCCGCTCAAGGCAATCACGGGTGTAGGCGGTGTAATCGAAATCCATACGCCGATGGCAGGCCGACACAGCGGCCCACAGCACCTCGCGCAGCAACGAGGCCTTCTGCATCGCGCGCAGGCTGCCGGCCAGCCCCGGTGGTACGCTGCCGCCAAAGTACACATCCAGCAGCTCCTGGTCAAGTGCGCGTCCAAAGCCGTTGTTGGTGGACAGGTTGGCGAGGTCGAACAGGGGTGTCCCCAGGCCGGCGTAGTCCCAGTCGATCAGCCACAACCGCGCACCGTCGTCAATGAAATTGGCCGCCAACAGGTCATTGTGGCCGAATACAACCGGCAGCGGCTCCACCGCGGCCTGCAGGACGTGCGCCAAACCAATCAACCCGGGCAGGCGGTCCTGCAGCAGATGCCCGGGCCAGCCCTGCAATTGCGCGCCATAGGCATACATGACCGTGAAGACATCGAAACTCGGTAATGCAAGGGCCAGATGGCCTGCCATCTCGCGGTGGCAGCGCCGTAGCAGTTCCACCACCTGCACCAGACGCAGGCGATCACGCAGATCGGCGGGCTCCAGTGTGCGGCCGTCAATGAAGCGGCTGACCATCACCCCGGGCTCGGAATGGACAACCTCGGGCGAGAGGCCCACCGCATGGGCGGCCCGGGCCGCCGCTAGCTCCTGGTGGCGCAGCACCCCATGCTCCGGAAGGTCCACACCCAGGCGCACGACGAAATGGCCGCTGGCATCGGACACGCGGAAATTGTGGTTGGTCATTCCGCCCGCGAGTGGCGAAACCTCTGCCAACCCGCGCCAACACGGAAGGGCACGGATACGCGCCTGTGCGTCCGTCGTCATGCCGTTGGGCTGAGCAACTCGCGCACGGCAGCCAGTTGCCGGCGAGACACCACCAGCGGCTCATCGATGCCCTGCAGCCGCACAGCCCAGCCCTCCCCTTCCTCCTCGTCGTAGTGTTTCTCCAGGGCACGTACCCGCTGGCGGGTAACCAGGGCATTGCGGTGAATGCGCAGGAACTGCCGGCCATACTTTTCTTCCAGGTCGCTCAGGGATGCAACCAGGATAAAGCTGCGCGAGGCCGTGCGCACGGTGACGTACTTCAGCTCAGCCTTGAGGTAGGCCACTTCGAGCAAGGGCACGCGCTCGGTCCGGCCGCGGTCCTGAATGGTCAGGAACTCCTGCCCCGCCTGGGCATTTGCCTCCTGTTGCTGCTGTCGCACCACACGCTCCACCTTTTGCAACGCCAGTGCCAGACGGGCCAGGCGCACGGGCTTGGTCAAATAGTCGAGCGCCTCAATGTCGAAGGCCTGCACGGCATGCTCGGCATGGGCGGTCACAAACACGATGGCCGGCGGCTGCGGCATGCTGCGCAGCGTGCGGGCCAGGGCCATGCCATCCGCACCGGGCATGTGCACGTCGAGCAGGGCCACATCAAAAGCCTGGTGCCTCAGTAACGCGACCGCCTGGGCCGCGTTGGACGCTTCGCCATCGACCTGCACCTGGGGCGCCGGGCACTCGCCCAGCAAGGTGCGCAGCCGTGCGCGCGCCAGCGATTCATCGTCCACGATCAAAGCCTTCAGCACCATGGCAGCAACCTTTTCATGTCAAGCGGGCACTTCGATGCGCACTTGGTAGACCCCGTCCACCAGGCCGCTGCGGAATTGACCCTGCACATCATGCATCAGGCGCAGCCGGTCGCGTACATTGTCCAGTGCCAGGCCGTGACCCGGAACGCCGGCGCCAGCGGGCACGGTATTGGTCACCTTGATCAGCACCACCGACCCTCGCCGCTGTGTCGAGATGCGCACCGTGGCACCGGCTTCGCTGGGCTCCACGCCATGGCGTACCGCGTTTTCCACCAGCGGTTGCAGCAGCAAGGGCGGCAGCCGGGCCCCTCCAGCCACCGGATCGAGCGACCATTCGAGCTGCAGCCGCTCGCCGAAACGTACCTTTTCGATGGCCAGGTAACGCCGGGCCAACGCGATCTCGTCGTCCAGCGTGACCGATTCACCCTGGTCGATCAGCGCATGGCGGAACAGGTCGCTGAGGTCCTCCAGCAAGGTTTCGGCCTTGGCCGGTTCGGCGCGCACCAGCGCGATGGCGCTGTTGAGGGTATTGAACAGGAAATGCGGCCGGATGCGTGACTGCAGTTCGGTCAGGCGCGCGGCGGTTGCCGCTGGCGCCCGCCCCCGGGCGCGCAGCACCAGGGCCGCCACCAGAGCCGCCGCGAGGGCGGCACCGGCGCAGGCACTGGCGATCCACGGCAAGTGCTCGGTCAGCCCGCCGAGCCACAACATCCCGCAGCCCACCAGGCCGGCCAGCGCGCCCAGCGCCGCACCAGACGCATATTGCAGCGGCTCGGGCCACCGGCCGAGCCAGCGCTTGAGCGTGCAAGCCACAATCAACCAGACCAGTGTGGCGGGCAAGGTAGCCGCTGTAAGCACCGCAATGCGCAGCACCCAGTCCAACAGCGAGATGGCACCGAACATCGCCCCGATGGCACCGACGACCTCGACAAACAGAACCGCCCGCAGCACCACGCCGAGTTGGCAGGCGTCGAACACCAGCACCCTCTGCGGCACCTGCAGCCGCGCGCCGGCCTGCAGTTCGTGGAACGTCGATAAAATTTCAGTGTCTTTCATCACGGTATCGGGTTTAGCCCGATTATTGGTGATCCCCACTGCTACCTGTCCGATAACCGGGCCCAACCTGCACTTCCCGATGTCCCAGAACCAACTCGACAAGAAATCCGAAGCCTGGTCGGCGCTCTTCTCCGAACCCATGAGCGATCTCGTGAAACGCTACACCTCCAGCGTCTTTTTTGACAAACGGCTGTGGCAACAGGACATCCGGGGTTCGCTCGCCCATGCCGAGATGCTGAGCCACCAGGGCATCATCGGCGCCGACGACCATGCCGCCATCCAGCGCGGCATGGCCACCATCACGCAAGAAATCAGCTCTGGCAGCTTTGAATGGAAGCTCGATCTGGAAGATGTGCACCTCAATATCGAGGCCCGTCTGACTCAACTGGTCGGCGACGCCGGCAAGCGCCTGCACACGGGCCGCTCGCGCAACGACCAGGTCGCCACCGACGTGCGCCTGTGGCTGCGCGACGAGATCGACCTCATCGGCGGCCTGCTCGGCGACCTGCAGAAAGCGCTGGTCGCCTTGGCCGACAAGAATGCCGAGGCGATCCTGCCCGGCTTTACCCACCTGCAGGTGGCCCAGCCGGTGAGCTTCGGCCATCACATGCTGGCCTATGTGGAGATGTTCGCGCGCGACGCCGAACGCCTGCACGACGTGCGCCGGCGGGTAAACCGCCTGCCCCTCGGCGCCGCCGCGCTGGCAGGCACCAGCTACCCGCTGGACCGCGAGCGCGTGGCCGCCACCTTGGGCATGGAAGGCGTGTGCCAGAACAGCCTCGACGCCGTGAGTGACCGCGACTTCGCCATCGAATTCGCCGCCGCTGCGAGCCTGGCCATGGTGCATATCAGCCGGCTCAGCGAGGAACTGGTGTTGTGGATGAGCCAGAGCTTCGGCTTCATCGACATCGCCGACCGTTTCTGCACCGGCAGCTCGATCATGCCGCAGAAGAAGAACCCCGACGTTCCGGAGCTGGCTCGCGGCAAGTCCGGCCGGGTCATAGGCCACCTCATGGGCCTGCTGACACTGATGAAGGGCCAGCCCCTGGCCTACAACAAGGACAACCAGGAGGACAAGGAGCCACTGTTCGACACCGTCGACACCCTCAAGGACACGCTGCGCATCTTCGCCGAGATGGTAGGGGGCATCACTGTTCGGCCACAGGTGATGGAGCGCGCAGCCCTCAAAGGCTATGCCACCGCGACCGACCTCGCCGACTACCTGACCAAGAAGGGCCTGCCGTTCCGCGATGCCCACGAAACCGTGGCCCATGCGGTCAAGGCCGCCATTGGCAAGGGGGTGGATCTGTCCGAAATGCCACTGGAGGCGCTGCAGCAATTCAATCCGGCGATCGGCGCCGATGTGTTTGACGTGCTGAGCCTGCGCGGCTCGCTGAACGCACGCAACATCCTGGGTGGCACGGCGCCCGCCCAGGTACGGGCTCAGATCCAGCGCCACTTGCAAAGACTTTCCACATGAACCGCACCCGATTCCTCCTTGCCGGCCTGCTCGCGATGTGTCTGGGGCTCGCCTCCTGCTCCAAGCAGGACACCGCGCCCGGCGCCGCGCCCAAGCGCAGCGCTTCCGTCGAGATCGTGTCCTCCGAGGCCAAGGGCTTCACGGCCGGCGCCATGATGAATGCGAACGCGGTCTATGTGTTCTTCGACGCCCAGTGCCCGCACTGCGCCAGGCTGTGGGAGGCATCGGTTCCGCTGCACAAAAAGGCCAAGTTCGTCTGGATCCCCGTCGGGCTGCTGAACGCTGCCAGCTCCAGCCAGGGCGCCGCCCTGCTGTCGTCGGCTGACCCGGCCCAAAGCATGTCGGAGCACGAGAAGTCGATGCTCGCCGGCCAGGGGGGCATCTCTGCATCGTCCAGCGTCACTTCGGCCATGGAAGAAGCCCTCAAGAGCAATACCCGCCTGTTCAACAACCTGGGCATCGAGTCAGTGCCCTTCACGATTGCACGCAATGCCCGCACCGGCATGACGGTCAGCCGCGGGGGTACGATGGAGACCGCTGCTCTGGCCGATTTGATCGGCGTCGACGCACCCTGATCGCCGACCGCAAGCGCGCGCGCCTTCAGCCCGGTCTAAGCCGGCTGACCCACAATGCGGTCAAGTTTCAGGAGCCTTGCCCGTGCGTCTGCTGTTGGTTGAAGATGACACCATGATCGGCGAAGTGGTGCTCGACCTGCTGAGGTCCGAGCACTTTGCGGTCGACTGGGTGCGCGACGGAGACATGGCCGACACCGCCGTACGCAGCCAACGGTACGACCTGGTGCTGCTCGACCTCGGGTTGCCGCGGCGCGACGGGCTCGACGTGCTGCGGGCGCTGCGGGCCTGCAAGGACTCCACGCCGGTGCTGATCGTGACGGCGCGCAACGCAGTCGCAGATCGCATCGCGGCCTGGATGCCGGCGCCGACGACTACGTACTCAAACCCAACGACATGCATGAACTGCTGGCGCGCATCCGCGCCTTGGTACGCCGCAGCAGCGGCCGCGCCGAACCGGTACTCGAAATCCACGGTCTGCGCCTGAACCCGGTCACGCACGCAGTCACGCGCCAGACTACGGGCTCGGCAGGGCCCGAGCCGGTGGCCCTTTCGGCACGCGAATGGGCGGCGCTCGAAGTGCTGATGTCGCGCCCGGGGGTGGTGTTTTCGCGCGCACAGATCGAAGAAAAACTCTACAGCTGGAAGGACGACGTGAGCAGCAATGCCGTCGAGATGTATATCCACGGCCTACGCAAGAAGCTCGGCAACGCAGTGATCCAGACCGTGCGGGGTCGGGGCTATGTGATGCCAGGAGCCTGCGCCACCCGTGGCCACGCCCCCATCCCACTCCCGGCGCCGGCGGCTACTCGGCTCGGTGATGGCGGCCATCCTGCTGGCCGCGGTCTTCCAGGCGGTGTCGGCCTACCGGGGCGCGCTCAAGCAGGCCGACGCAATCTTCGACTACCACCTGCAGCAGATGGCGCTGGTGCTGCGCGGCGGCCCCCCACTGGCCGTGCCATTGCTGGAGGCCGATGCCCACCAGGGCCTGAACACAACGATCCAGATCTGGGGACCAGACGGCACGCGCTTGTTCCAGTCGCGACGCTTCGGCCTGCCGGCCTGCGCCGTACTGGGCTTTTCCGACCTGACACATGACGGCGTGCGCTACCGCATCTACTCGCTGCAAACTGCCGAGCAGACGATTCGAATCGCGCAGGACCTGGACGACCGCCAAGCCCCTGCCCGTGCGCTGGCGGCCCACGCGATGGTGCCGATGGCGGTGATCGCCCCGCTGCTGATGCTGGTGCTGTGGCTGGTGATTCGGCATTCGCTCGGCCCGCTGGAGCGCACCCGCCAGCAAGTGGCCGCACGCGCGCTGGATGACCTCTCGCCACTGCCCGAGACCGGTCTGCCCGACGAAGTGCGCCCGCAGGTGCAGGAGCTCAACCTGTTGTTCGGTCGGCTCGGCGTGGCAGTCGACGCGCAGAAGTCCTTTGTCGCCCATGCAGCGCATGCGTTGCGCTCACCACTCACGGCACTGAAGCTGCAGGCCCAGGCACTGGAGCGCCAGCAGGACCCCGAAGCCCGGCGCCAGGGCATCCTGCGGCTGCACCATGGGATCGACCGCGCGATCAGGCTGAAGCAGCAATTGCTGCTGCTCGCACGTCAGGAGGCGACGCCGCTGGACGGCGATCACTTGCGGCCGGTGGACCTGCCGGCGCTGGCGCAACAGGTCATTGGCGAGTGGCTGCCCCAGGCACGCGCCAAGGGGATCGACCTCGGCCTCGGGCCCTCGGAGCCGGCGCAAGCGGAGGGGGACGCTGACACCCTGTCGACCCTGCTACGCAAGCTGCTGGAGAACGCCGTCAAGTACACCCCCCGGGGGGGGTGCATCGATGTGCGTATCCATACCCGGCAGGGCCAGATCCAGTTGAACGTGGAAGACTGCGGTCCGGGCATCCCGCCAGAGGAACGGCCGCAGGCGTTTGAGCGCCTTTGCGCGGGGCCCAGGCGCGCGCCACCGACAGCGGCGATGGCAGCGGGCTCGGCCTGGCCATCGTGCAGGCGATCGCCCTCCGGCACCAGGCGCAGGTGCAGTTGGCGCAGTCAGCGCGGCTCGGCGGGCTGCAGGTCGGCATTGTGTTTGGCGCCGCCGCGCCGTCCCCTCGACGCGAGGCGCCCTTCTGAACAGCATCTTCCTCGAGCTGCATTTCTGGCTGCTGGTGCTGTGCTCGGTTGTCGGGCCGGTGGCCATCCTGACCTACCTCATGCGCCTGCGCAAGGTCTCCCGGGCAGCAGTGCTCGGCTTCGGTCTTTTCCTACTGTTGCTGTCAGCACTCGACCTGGTGCTGCTGCAACACATCGCCGGGTTGGCCCGCACCAGCGCCTCGCTGCTGGACGATCAGATATTTCTGTCCGAACTCCCGGCAGCGCTGTACCTGCTGCCGCTGACGTCGGCGGGTATCGGGATCAACTTGGTGTCGCAGGTCCTGCTGGAACACCTGCGCCAGGCTGAACGCAACTACGACAAATTGCAGGACTGACTTAAGACTGGCCTAAGACCTGCGTCGCATAGTAGGGAGATGTCCACTTCCCTCCCGCAAGGATTCACCATGCAAAGTCTTTCCCTCAAAAGCACCCGCCTCGTGCTCGCCCTGGTGGCTGCAGGCGTCATCGGCGGGGGCAGTGTCAGTGCGCTGCAGAACCTGCGCGGCGCCCATGCAGCACCGGCGCCAGTGGCCACCCAGAGCGTGCTGGGCGGCACGGTGTCATCACCCGACTTCTCGCAGATCACCGCCCAATACGGCCCGGCGGTCGTCCCAGGCGGTGCCGCGCGATACGCCGGTGCGCGGGCAGGGCTCAGGCTTCATCGTCAGCGCCGACGGCATCATTCTGACCAACGCCCATGTGGTGCGCGACGCCAAGACCGATGTCGCGGTACTGAAGATCGATGCCAAGGATCTGCCAGTGGTCGCGCTGGGTCGCACCATTGACCTGCGGGTCGGCGAGTGGCTGCTGGCCATCGGCTCGCCCTTCGGCTTCGAGAACACCGTCACCGCTGGCGTGGTCAGCGCCAAAGGGCGCTCCCTGCCGGACGACAGCGCCGTGCCCTTCATCCAGACCGATGTTGCCGTCAACCCGGGCCACTCGGGCGGCCCGCTGTTCAATCGGCGCGGCGAGGTCATTGGCATAAACTCGCAGATCTACAGCCGTACCGGCGGCCACCAAGGCCTCTCGTTCGCCATTCCGATCGACTTGGCACTGGGCATCAAGGACAAGCTGGTGCGCCATGGCAAGTTCGAGCACGCCCGCCTGGGGGTGGTGGTGCAGGAAGTGAATCAGGCCTTTGCCGACTCGTTCAAGCTGGACAAGCCCGAAGGCGCCCTGGTGACAGTCGTCGAGAAGGGTGGCCCGGCCGACAAGGCAGGTCTGCAGCCCGGCGACGTGATCCGGCGTGCCGATGGCCGCGCCATCGTGTCCTCAGGAGACCTGCCAGCGGCGTTGGCACTGGCCTCGCCCGGGGACAAGCTGGCGTTGGACGTATGGCGAGTGCCGCACGGGCGCCTCGGCCTGGCGCTGCGCCCGCTGCGCCCGGAAGAACTGCGCGAAGCTGGGGTTGATGCCGGCCTGTTGATCGAGAACGCCAGCGGGCCTGCCTCACTGGCGGGTGTCGAACGTGGCGACGTGCTGATCGCCATCAACGGCACCTCGGCCAAGAGCATCGAGCAGGTCAGCACCGTGTTGTCGAAGGCGGGCAAGTCGGTAGCGCTACTGATTCAACGCGGAGAAGAGAAGATCTTCGTGCCGGTGCGGCTGGGCTGATGCCTGCGGGCCGCAACGGCCCGCGGATTTATTTTCAAGTGCCGCAGGCCGGGTTTCACACCCGGCCCGTCGCGCTGCGGCTACCATCTCCTGCCAAGATCAGGAGACCCTCGTGACCGTCATCACCAATATTGAAGACCTCCGTGTACTTGCGCAAAAGCGGGTGCCTCGCATGTTCTACGACTACGCCGATTCCGGTTCGTGGACCGAGGGCACGTACCGCGCGAACTCCGAGGATTTCCAGCGCATCAAGCTGCGCCAGCGCGTGGCAGTCAACATGGAGAACCGCAGCACCGCCACCACGATGGTCGGCTGCCAGACCAGCATGCCGGTGGCGATTGCGCCCGTGGGCCTGACCGGCATGCAGCATGCCGACGGAGAGATCCATGCGGCCCGCGCTGCCGAGAAATTCGGCATCCCTTTCACCCTGTCCACCATGAGCATCTGCTCGATCGAGGACGTTGCCGAGAACACCAGCGCGCCGTTCTGGTTCCAGCTCTACATGATGCGGGACCGCGAGGCCATGGCGCGCATGATCGAGCGCACGCGCGCCGCCAAGTGCAGCGCACTGGTGCTCACGCTCGACCTGCAAGTGATCGGCCAGCGCCACAAGGACCTCAAGAACGGCCTGACAGCGCCACCGCGCCCGACCCTGGCCAACCTGATCAACCTGGCCACCAAGCCGCGCTGGTGCATCGGCATGCTGGGCACCCGGCGGCATACCTTTCGCAACCTTGTCGGACATGTGAAGGGCGTCAGCGACATGCGCTCGCTGGCAGCCTGGACCAACGAGCAGTTCGACCCACGCCTGTCCTGGGCCGATGTGGCCTGGGTCAAGGAACGCTGGGGCGGCAAGCTCATCCTCAAAGGAATCATGGACCCGGAAGATGCCCGCCTGGCAGTGGCCGCCGGCGCAGACGCCATCGTGGTCAGCAACCACGGTGGCCGCCAGCTCGACGGCGCGCCCTCCAGCATCGCGGCGCTGCCCGCCATCGTGTCCGAGGTCGGCAGCCAGACCGAAGTCTGGATGGACGGTGGCATCCGCTCCGGCCAGGACGTGCTCAAGGCCTGGGCCCTGGGTGCACGCGGCACCATGATCGGCCGCGCGATGGTGTATGGCCTGGGCGCGATGGGCGAAGCCGGTGTCACGCGCGCGCTGCAGGTGATCCACAAGGAGCTGGATGTGACGATGGCGTTTTGCGGGCACACCCAGATCGCCACTGTGGACAAGGGTATCCTGCTGCCTGGCAGCTACTGAGCCGCCCGCGGTCAACGCACGGCGGCCCGTCGCATGCAAGCTGACGGCGTGGCCGCCTGGGCCTGGATCCCGATCGTCATCTGGGCTGCATTCGCGCAGACCATCCGCAACGCCACGCAGCGCACTCTGGTGGCCAGCCTGGGCACGCTGGCTGCGACGCTGGTGCGCTTCCTGTACGGCCTGCCCTTCGCCGGCACCTGGTTGCTGGCGGTGCATGCCATCACTGCGACGCCACTGAACTGGCCCGCAGTCAGCCCTGCCTACCTGGGCTGGCTGGGCCTGGGAGCCGGGTCGCAACTCGTGGCCACGGCCTGCCTGCTGATGGCCATGAAGCAACGCAACTTCATCATCGGCGTGACCTTCTCCAAGACCGAAGTGCTGCAGGTGGGCATCTTTGCCACGCTCATCCTGCAGGAATTGCCGTCGTTGCTGTCCGGCATCGCCATGGTGGTGGCGACCGTCGGCGTCGTGCTGCTGTCGCTACCCCGCAAAGCCGGGGCCGGTGCCGCAACCTGGAACGCCCAGGCCGCATGGTTCGGGCTGGCCTCGGGCGCGGGTTTCGCGCTCTCCGCCGTGGGATACCGAGGGGCGGCCCTGGCACTGGGCAGCACCTCGCCGTGGATCATCGGCGCCTGGAATGTGCTGCTGGCCCAGACGGCGCAAAGCCTGCTGCTGGGTGGCTGGATCGCATGGCGCCAGCCGGGTACGCTGCAGGCCATCGCGCGTGCCTGGCGCCCTTCGCTACTGGCGGGGATGATGGGGGCCCTGGCATCGATCGGCTGGCTGACCGCTACCGCGCTACGCCCCGCACTGGACGTGCGCACCCTCGGCCTGGTGGAGGTGTTGTTCAGCTATTTCGTGTCACGGCAGTTCTTCAAGGAGCGCATGAGTGTGCGCGAGGGCACTGGCCTCGTGCTGGTGTTGGCCGGCGTCCTGGCGGCTTCCAGCCAGCTGTAGCGGCACGGCAACATCTGCGTCGCGGTGGATGCACCGCAACATCACAAACATGAATATCCTTCGCGCCACCGCCCTGGCTCTGCGCAACTCCGACTCCACAGGCGTGGGCCTGGGTATCCACAGCAAGACATTCCCGAGGGCGACGTCTCTTTTGGCTTCACGCCGAACGTCGCTGCCGAACTGGTGTCGACCGTCCCGCAGAACGCCCCCCGACCAGCCGGTCCAGAAACTGATCTCGGGCCGGCGCAAGGCGTCAAGGTCCAGGGCATGGACACTCTCTGGCGGGGAGCGCGAATGCATGTGTCGCAGGTGTTCTTCCAGCAGCGCCCGGATCTCCGTGCCACGCGGATCGTCCAGCACGATCTGCAATGGGCCGGCGTCGATGCGGCCCGGCTTCGCCGCTACGGCTTGCGTACCGTCAGTCACCCTTGGCAGTTCTCCTCGAGCGGGGTGGATAGACCCACCAGGCCGCCACAACCAGCAGGCCGAATACCGTGTACGCCAGCGTGAACACCCAGCCTGGCGCGCGGTAGTACAGCCAGCGGGACACCCAGTGCTCGACAAAGCCGCGCTCCATCCCCGGCATGCCCGCCTGTACACGCAGCCAGGACTCGAGAGTGGTCAACGGGCATTCGATGCCCAGCCAGGACTCTCCCACCACGACCGCGATCGCCGCCAGATGCAGCAACCGGAACCACCATCGATTGACCCAGCGCCAGCCAGCCCAATTGCCAGCTAATACCAGCAGCAGGCCGCCGACCACGAAAACGACGATGCCAAAGTGCAACAAGAGCACCGCATCGGCGAAAATCTCGTAACGCTGCATAGCCTAACTCGCGCGGTTCAGGCCGCCGATGCACCTGGGCGCGGCGGCGCAGCGGCTACCGTGCCAAGCCATGGAACACCAGCCCCGCCACCGCGCCCAGCAGCAGGCCGACCAGCACATCCCATGAGTGCCGGCCCAACACCCGCCGTGACCACGCCACACCCACGGCCAGTAGCGTGCACGCTACGGCCACGGGCAGGTTCGGCCATAACAGCCCGGCCGCAAAGGCGGCAAATGCAGCGTGCAGCGACACCTTGAGCCAGCGCCGCAATTGCCGTGCGACCGCCACCACGCCGCCCGTGATCGCCAGCCCCACGACGAGCACCCGCGGCTGGCCCATCCACCACAGCAGGCCCGGCATGCCAAACAGCAACAGCAAAAGCAATCTGTGCAGTTGCCCACGCTCGTTCGGCGCGGACGCGTCGACATGCTCCCACCGCCCTGCCCGGACCTGCAGCATGCTGTAAACCCCGACACTGATGGCGACCACGCCGCACGCCGCTGCCGCCACGCGCACCACCTGCGGCGGCGCCCCTTGCACCAGCGCAGACCCAACCACGGCCAGCGGCATGAGCAAGGCTGGATGGCCCAGGATGGACAAACCGCGCGCGAAAAAATTCCGTGGCGTCATGACAGGCTGGGGAAGTGGTCCATCTGAGGCCAAGTCTTCAGATCGGCAAATATGGCGGCGCTACGGTCCCGGAAACGCAGCATGAGCGGAGTGCCATCCGGCGCAAATGCCGCGTTGAACACCACCGCCCAATTCACCCCGTCGCGTCGCCGCATGAGATACGAGGACGCTCCAACCAGCAGACCGTTGACCGTCGTGTGCGCGCGATGCGGATGGCGGCTCTCGGGCCAGACGAACCAGCCGCTGCCGGGATAGTTTCCACCGGCTTCGGCTCCCGCTGGGCCCAAGGGCCGGGCGAACATCGTCGCAATGCTCGCAGGTTGCAGGACCGGACACGCCGCAGGATCGTCGAACGCGGACGCAAAGCGCACCAGATCGACTGCACTGGCCAGCCAGCCGCCGCCGGCATCCAGGGCTTCCAGCGACCAGGCGCCATAGGCCAGCGGCACACGCGCACCGATGGGGCCAACCGCTGCGGCGGCCCGTCGCTCCCGGTCGTCGTGGTAGCGTACCTCCGTCGGGGCACGGCAGTCCGCCAAGGTATGGCCCAGGCGCAAGCGGTGGATACCCAGGGATTCCAGCGCCTGCCGCTTCACATGGCACTGATAGTCGGTACCCGCCACCCGCTCGATGACGCGTCCAAGCAGGCAATAGCCAAAGTTGGAATAGGCGAACCGGCTGCCGGGGTCGAACTGCAGCGGCTGCGCAAGCATGTGGCGGACGATCTGGTCCGGGCCGAGTGGCAGCGCCTGACCCGTTGCCTTGGCAATACGGGCCGATTCGAACAGGGGGTCGAACCTGCCGGTGCCGGCAACTGGAGCAGGTCCGATACCCTGGCGTCGAGACTCAGATGGGAACGTTCTGCCAACTGCAATACGGACACCGCCGTGATGGCCTTGCTGATGCTGGCAATCCGGACCAGGTCCGTCGGCTGCACCGCGAGCCCCCGCTGGTGTTCTGTCAGCCCGAAACCGCGGGCATACACCAGGCAGAAAAGCCAGTCCCCCCACTGCGAGTGTCTGCCCGAGAAAGGCGCGCCGCGCGAACGCCGGCGCGACCACCCGAACGGCCTCAGGCCGAGGAAGACTGCGAGGGCTTGAAGATTGCATAGGTTCCCGATGCCTTGGCGAGCAGCACCTCACCGGCGTAGGCACTCGACTCCAGGTAGGCCACGCGCTTGCCGCGATTGACCAGCACGGTGTGACAGACCACCTCGCCGCGGACGATAGCCTTGAAATAAGTCATCTTGATCTCGATGGTGGCGCACAACTCACCGGCCACAAGTGTCGGAAAAACCGCCGCCCCCATGCCCGTGTCCGCCATGGCGTACAACACCGCGCCATGCAAGACCCCGTTGGGGTTGAGGTGCCGCGGCTCGATTTGCAGCCGGCCCGCACTGTGCCCCGGCGCGGCGGACTCGAGCCTGAAGCCCACATGGTCCGCAAACGGGTTGCGACTGGCCTGCCCGGGGGCGTCAGTGGACAGGGTGGCATCCGGCGTCAGCGCGGAATCCTCTGGATGGGTCATCAAACGGTCTCGCGGGGTGAGTGGGAAATGGGTATCGCTCCCGGCATTCTGCCTGCAGATCTGCCGATACCTTGCAATGCATCAGGTAGCCATGTGCTGCCCCTCCAAGGTGAGACGAAAGGTGGGGCACATTCGCGGATCGGTCAGTTTGTCTTTGACGCTTGCAGCTGCGGCAGGTGGGTCAGGTTTCGTCGGGCTTTGCCAGTCGGCGCCGGAGCATGGCGCGGACCATGAGGGCGACCACGGCCAGATTCAGGACCAGCAGCCCGGCGCCATGCCAACTGGGATGGCGAACCATTGCAAGAACCTCGAACGGAACGTAGATTGCCCCGCTGCCAGCAGCGAGTGCTTCCGCCCACACCCTCTCAAAGAAGAGACCATAGGCCTCCACCAAACGGACTGCTGCGTACAACGCGGCTCCACCGGCCAGCAGGAGAAGCCTGGATTCGCCCATGCTCGCTGCAGCATCCAGGAATATCTGTGGGTACTTGGATGCCGGGTTGAGATGCGCATGCTCGACCAGAGTTGCCGCCACGTCGTACACATTCCTGTGGACCAGCGACAGAAGCCCGGATGCGGCAACCAGCACCACCCCACCCTTTGCCGCCTCCATATAGGCTACAAGTTGGATCGCTTTGTCGTAGGCCATGTCGCAGGCGAAGAAGGTTGGAAGAACGACGGCTTACAGATCACGGGCAGCTGCTTCGGGCCGCCCCGTGCAGCGACACAAACCCTTCACCGGCCAAGCGGGTCCGCGCCTTGCTGTCGTGATGTCCAATGGGCCTGCGGCATGTCCGCCCCAGCCAATGATTACGCCGCACCAACGGGAAGCGACAGAAAGAAGGACACCCACAGGGCCACCAAGAGCGCGAAGCTGGCCAAGAACGCCAACAAGCGATGCATGACCCTGTTGTACTAGCAGTGGATCAGGCTAGGGATAACGCGTAGCCAGACAAAGAGCCAGGCACCGAACACCAACCAGGTAGGCGTATGACGTGCGGCCAGCGCCGCGGCGACAAGGGCGTAGAAGAGAACGGGTACCTCAAACAGGTTTCGAAAATTGTCTGCGGTCTGCACGTTTTCCAGCCGGCTCGCCATCTGCAACGATGTGGCCGCAGCCCGCGGATGAATTCGCTTTTGCCGCATTTCCTGTACGCGCGTGTACAGCAACCGCAGGCCTACGGAGAAGGCCAGAAGCACGAGAGCGAGCGAAGCGGCGACAAGTTGAGAGGCGTTGGCGGTCATGGGTTGCTGTCTATGCGGCGCATCGAAGCTGCAACACCGCCATTCTGCCGGCTTTCCAGGCACTGGCAAGCTCCTGCCCCTGCCGTCTCCAACGTGAGACGAGCCTGACGGGGCGACGTGTTTCCAATGAGAAATGAGCCCGACTTGTCGAAAAAAAGGCTGCGGGTGTTCTTTGACCGTGGACGGATCAACGCGATTCGTTTAGGCGGCACCGCCACCACTGCTCGCGTGTAGTTCAAGCAAAATTGCGTTCGCGTCCGCTTCAGTTTCGAGTGTGAAAACGCGCTTGTCTCGCGATAGAGCGACAAGTTTCTCTCGGAAGGCCGAATTCCTAAACTTGTGGGACAGCCTCAGAAAGCGATAGCTGTCCAGCGTAGATCGAATTGATGGGCTTCCCGTTGACCAACCCAACGGCGCCGTCCACGGGCTCTTGAGTCATCGCTTCGTGACCCACCAATAGTGATCGATATTTGCTCGGTCAACGTAAACCGGTACGTCTGCCATACGCATGAGTTCTGGGAACGTTCGTGGCGTGCCGAATCCATCAATAACCCATTGATCGCGTGCCGAGATCTCGGACTGTAGTTTCAGGAAGACTTTATCGGGAACTCTGGTGCCGTTGGCGGCGAACTGAAGCAGGTCAAGTTGATGTAACGGCAAACCATTCGTTTGTCGGCGACGGGATCGGCAATCCGGGCTCATCCAACAGCCGGACCAGATCGCGGCTGCGCGCGACCTGTCATTTTTCGTTGGGTACGATCATTTCGTTGCCGCACCGATAAGGCACTCGCCCGGCACCTCGAACCCGTCCGACGATTCGAAGATGCGCATAGAGCCTTCGACTTCGTTCCACACGGAGTCGCTTTCTGGAGCAGGCAGGTGAGCCATCATGGCATTGAATGCACCGAAGGCTTCTCGGGCGACCCGCACGTACTCGGCAGCATTGGCCGCTCCATGGGGGACCGGCACGGCGTGAACCTCAGGGTCGGCAAAGCCAGCCTGAGGAAAGACATCTTGGAGCATGCCGGGGCTGCCAAGGCTGAAGGGTCCGGGTTGCCCCGGAACAGGAGGCGACAGTTGCGCACGCCGACGGATTATCGAAGCCGGCATGGCCCCCCAAGGGTTTCGATCGGGCGTGGAAAACACAACGACTGCGATGCGACCACCCGTTTTCAAAGCACGGCGCCAATCGCGCAGCGCTGTCACGGGGTGCGGCATGTACATCAGACCAAGCCGACACAGCACTGCATCAAAGGAAGCGTCGGGAAGATCCAATTTCTCGCCGTCCATTGCGCGGGTCTCGATCTGTTCAAGTCCACGTTCACGGGCGACTTGCCGCGCAAGCTCGACGATTCCTTCCGAGATGTCGGTCGCCAGCCCGTAGCCGCCGGGCCCCACTCGCTCGGCGGCACTGACAGCCGGTTCGCCTGCACCGGCAGCGATGTCCAGGATGCGCTGGCCAGGCTGAATGCTCGCGACATCGAGCATCTGGCGGGTCGCTCCGCCATACCAACGATCCAAAGTGGGAGTCCAGCGTCGCCAAGCGGCGCCATCCTTGTCCATTGCTCCCGCTGCGCGTTCTTGTACTTCGCTGCGTCGAATGAGGGTTGCACACTCAAGGCCTCGTAGTCCACCACCCGGTCCCGGTACGGCGGATTGGATTTGAGTACTGCAAAGTCAATACGCAGCATCTTGTGCGCCAGCGCCACGATGGACTTCTTATGTCCCTTGCGAATGCTCAGTGTCGAAAATTTGTCCTTCAGCGCGCAACGACTTCGAGCCGCAGCCTGAGCGAACTCGCACGGCAGTCGGCGCACCCAGGCGTTGCCTTTGCGCGTCTTGCCGCTTTTGCGCTTGCCCGCACTCTCGTTGTTGCCCGGACAAATGCCCACCCACAAGACCATCCGCTCGGCACTACCAAAGCTTTGCATGTCCGCGCTGATCTCCACCAGCAGCATGGCCGCTCCCATGACATCAATGCCGGGGATGGTCTGCAGCAACACCAACTGGGGCCCCCAGGGGGACAAGCCGGCCAGCAAAGCTTGCTCAAAGCGCCCCATACGTGCTTCGAGCTCTTCGATGTGCGCCATGATCTCGGTGAGTACGAACAGGTGTGCGCCGCTGAGCTCTTCGGGCCGCAGGGCTTCAAACAAATCGGCACGGCTGGCGCTCAAACGTCCCGCCAAGTCCAGTATTTGCGTGATGCTCTGTCCCTCGATCAGCGCTTTGACCATGGCACGAGCAGCCTGACCGTAAATATCGGACACCACCACATTGAGCCGGATACCGGCGTCGGCGAGCAGCTTGTGCAGCCGGTTCTTCTCGGAAGCCAGCATGCCACCGAGCTTTTGCCGCTGGCGGGCAATCAGGCGCAGGTAGCGGATGTCGGCCTGCGGGATGAACGAGGCCCGCAGCAACCCTGCACGCGCCAAGGTGGCGAGCCACTGCGCATCGGCCACATCGGTCTTGCGCCCGGGCACGGTCTTGCCGTGTCGAGCGTTGACGACCCAGGCGGCGATGCCCACGCTCTCCAGCGTCGCATAGGGACTCTTCCAGTAAATGCCGGTGCTCTCCATGACCACCACCTCGGGACCAAACGATTTCGCCCACTGCGCCAACGCCCGTCTGTCGCGCTTGAAGCCGCCAAATTCGCGCGACTCCACAGTGACCTTGCCATCGGCCTGCTCCGCCACGGCGCAGGCGCTGATCTTGGCTTGGTGTCCGTCTAGTCCGATGACCCGTTTATAGATCGGCGTGAGCTCCATGACTCTTCTCCCTTGACGAAAAACACTACACGCCAATGCGTGTTGTCGCCCAGCGGCACCTCCATTCAACGGCCAGTCAGGAACAAGCCCGACGGCTCTTTTAAACGTGCGCTGTCCACCACCTCGCAAGAGGCGATGCCAAGCAATTCGGGGTACGAGTGAATGGTGGCGGGTCGAGTTAGGTTTCGCGGTCCAAAGCCATCAAAAGTTTTCGCGACCTTAGCCTTTGGGCGACCGCACACCCGCACGGTGTCTTTCATCATCGGGGGTGCTGCGCCCTCGATGCATGAAAGTTAGGCCGCATTCTCCCTCAACGACACTTCACGAACCTCAAGTGCCTTTTGCACTACCGCAGGTAGAAAGTTGACCACGTGAAGAAACTTCTCCGGCGGAACATCCGGATCAATACATTCTCGCCAGAACTCCATGTGCAGTCGATCAATTTCTAAGGGTGACGACTTCACATGAGCGCCAGCCTCTCCCTGAACTGAGTACCAGGAAAGATACGTTCGACTGTCCCGCTCTGACTTGAATATTGACTCGAAATGCATATGCTCCCTATCCAGGGTAGCGACGCAATCCACTTGCCTTTGAACAAGCAGCGCCATCCACTCGGCTGCA
>Ga0105047_10004039_pt1 | contig 25717 bp, 24 predicted proteins | sample MAT04_FD_78384 | JGI IMG/M metagenome (GOLD analysis project Ga0105047, IMG submission 78384) | Freshwater microbial communities from Lake Fryxell liftoff mats and glacier meltwater in Antarctica - MAT-04 (megahit assembly) | ecosystem: Environmental > Aquatic > Freshwater > Ice > Liftoff...
ACGGCGACGACCACGACGGTCGCGGTGACGGTGACGGCAGTCGCCGGCATTACGGTATCCGCGGCGCCGACGGCAGTGTCCGTTACCGCCGGCAACGGCATCACGACGGCGGTGACGATCACGCGCGCTGGCGGCTTCGCCGCCGACGTGTCGCTGGCTGCCACGGGCCTGCCCGCCGGCGTGTCGGCAGCCTTCGCACCGCCCACGCTCACTGGCGCTACGCTCACCAGTACGCTCACGCTGACGACCACGACGGCTGCTACGGCTGGCGCGGCAGCGGTCACGGTGACCGCGTCCGGTACGGGAGTGACGGCGCAGACGATCACAGTGAACCTGACAGTGACGGCGACGGCGCCGACCCCGACCTATACCATGGCGGCCACCTCGGTGAGCGCGCAACAAGGCGCGAACGGAACGAGCACCGTTACGCTCACGCGCGGCGCGGGCTTCATCGGCACGGTGAATCTGGCGGTGACCGGATTGCCGGCGGGTGTGACGGCGACGTTCAATCCGGCCGCGGTGACCGGAACGACGTCGACGCTGACGCTGGCGGTTGGTGGCGGCGTGACCGCTGGCAACTACACGGGCGTCATCACTGGCACGACGACGGGACTGGCCAATGTGACGACCAACGTGGCGCTGACGGTTACGGCACCGGGTGGCGGTACGGGGAACGTGAACTGGCGGTTCTGTGATCCGACCGATCTGCCGCTATTCTTCGCCTTTCGCAACGGCACGTCGGGCGCGTGGACTCGTGTCACGCCGGGCGCCAACAACACGTACAGTTTCAGCCAGAGCGGCCTCGGCTCGGTAGCGATAGTACGCCCGCTCGAAGGCGGCGTGGCGAACGTGCTGGTGTACAACTTCACGGCCACCGAAATGGCGGCAACGGCGCTGCAGGAATGCACCAGCAACCCGCCGAACAAGTCGCTGAACGGAAGCTTCGCGAACGTGGGCGCCGGGCAGACGGGAAGCGCGTATCTCGGTGGTGGCTTCGGTACCGCGGTGGCGCCGGCGTTGACCTTCAGCATGTCCTTCGTCGGTGACGGCGTCAGCGACCTCCTCGCCTTCCGCTACTCCACGACGATCGGTGCCAACTTTATTCCTGCGCTGACGCCCGACCGCGTCGTCCTCCGCCGCAACGTGAATTACGCGGCCGGCTCGACGATCCCAGTGATCGACTTCACCGGGGCGGAATCGTTCGCGCCATCCACCGCGACATACAACGTGTCTGGAGTAGGTGCCGGCGAGATCTCACAGACGATTACCTCGTTCGTGACCAGCAACGGTACCAGCGGATCGTTTCTTTTCGGATCGCTGCTGGGGGGAACAGGCCCCACCACGGTCTACGGAGTGCCGAGCAACCGACTGACTGCCGGTGACTTCCACCTTGTCTTCGCTACCGCGAGCGCGCAGGACGGCAGTACCACGCGCGGCGTTTTTCAGTACAATCGCGAACTCGCGAACCGCACGATCGCGTTGGGCGGGCAGCTCACGGCGCCTATGGTCACGTCGGTCGGCACGGCGCCTTACGTTCGACTTCGCGCGAGCGGTTCATGGCAGGCGGAGTACAACGACAATCTCGGGGTGACCTTCCAGCAGGAGGGTCAGGCTACAAGTCGCTCGTGGACGATTTCTTCGTCGCGCGCGTTCCAGGGAGCCGGCAGTGCTTATGTGGAAGAAATCCCCGATCTCTCCGGCGTGAGCGGATTCAACAACACGTGGGGGCTCCGCCCCGGCGTTTCGACAACGACCTCGCTGTCAGCGAATGGTGGAATCGCCGGAACGATCGGCACTCCCGGCGAAGGAAGCACGTGGCGGTTCGCGGCGAGAACATCGACGATGACGCCATAAGCGGAATGCTCGACGCATAAACCACGGCCCCCGCTCAGTGTATCGATCGGGGGCCGTGGTGCGTTGTAGACCTCTTGCGTGTGCAACCGGACAGCACTTATCCCGTCGCTTTGCGTTTCTTCTCGAGCGGCGTCACATCCCGCCGCGCGGCCGCCGTAATCCCCACCTCACGCGCCTTCTGCCGGAACGCCGTGCCGTGATCCACCGGCAGATTGGTCTCATGCTGCCACTGATGCACCATCTCATGCAGCAGGGTGTGCATGGCCTCCCGCCAGCCGTGCCGCATGATATGCGTGCGTGACATCACGATTTCGGACGTCATGTGGCGCGAACCCGGATCGTAGTGGCCCAGTCGGGTGGCCATGCGCCCGGACAACCGGAGCGGAATCGCCGACAGCGCACTCTCGAACCATTTGGCGTTCAAGTCGCGATGCGCTTCCATGAGTTGCGCGATCATCGCCACATCACCGGGGCGCGCTGGTTCCTGTCGGCGTACCGACGGACCGCGCTCCACATCGAAGGCGAGAATCGCTTCGCGCGCCGTGGTGCGTTCCGTCTTGTTGCGCGCGGTCGCGAACGCCACGATCGCGCGCAACACCGATTCCGGCGCTTCAGAGTAGCCTTCGTGGATGCGTAACGTGCGACCGATCAGCGACACCATGACGGTGCGGGTGCGCATCAACACCAGCGCCTCGACGCCGCGCAATCCGAGATCTTCAAGTCGCGAAAAGAGCACGGCGGTGCGGGCACGCACTGCCGTACGGCCACGAGCCGGACGCGTGTCGTCGGCCACCGGCTTCGGTGGCGCGGGCACGAACGCCGGCGTCAGCGCTGGTGAGAACAGCTGGGTGAACAGCTGCGACACCGTGGCGGTCACCGATTGCGTGAATGACGGCGATGCGGCCACCGATACGATTGCCGCGGCAGACGGCACTTCAGGATGAGCCGAGGCCGGCGAGGTCATCGGCAACGCCGATACCGACACGGCCGGAGCCGCGTCGAAGAAGTCAAAACCCAATTGCGTGTGCCGGCTACTCATCGCGGCGGAAGATGCGCCTCCGACTGGGGTCCGCGCAACGTATTGACCATTTCGGTCAGCGCGTCGATCTGGTCACCCACGATGTCGTGACCGATTCCCGGATAGATCCGCAAATCGACCGCGGCTGCGAGCGCCTGGAATACGCTGGCCGACGACCGTACGATCGCCTCGGGGATATGCCCGTCGGCATCGCCGCACGCGAGCAGCACCGGCGTGCCGCCGAGCGACCCGTGATCGTGGCGTGGCACCGCAGGATCGCCGATCAATCCACCGGCCAACGCCGCCACTCCGCCGAAGCGCACCGAGGTTGTCGCCGCCATCGTCGCGTATTCCAGCGTCAGACACGCGCCCTGCGAGAAGCCCACGAGAATGATGCGCTCACTCGGGATCCCGTTCGCGCGCACGTAGTCGACTGCCGCACCGATCGAGGCCAGCGCGCTGCTGAGCCACGGCTCGTTATGCTCGCGCGCGTCGAGAAACCGCTTGGGATACCAGCTGTTTCCCGCCGCCACCGGCGCCACCAATGCCGCATCGGATGCCTTCGCTGCCCGGGCGATCGGGAACATCCCCTCGGCACTACCGCCGCGTCCGTGCACCAGCACCAGTGCGTACGACGCTTCACCGAGCGGCGTGCCCGCCGACAGCGGCGGTATCCCGGTGTGCGGACCCACGGTGTCGCGATTCATGAACTCCCCTCAATCGTCTCGGGAATCGGCAGCGACCGGCCGGAATGCGAGAGCATCCCCCGATCGCCGTCGAATCCATCGTAGGGCCACGGCGCACGGTCGATCTCCTCGACATGCGCCTCGATCTGCTCGCGATGCTCCTCGAGCCACGGCGGCAGCCGCAGCGTGGAGCCCGTCGTGCTTGCCGGCTCGTCGATCAGGAAGCCGGGGCCGTTCGTGGCCAGTTCCACGATGTGACCGTCAGGATCCTTGGTGTAGATGCTCTTGAAGTACACGCGGTCCATCACCGGCGACACATGGAGCCCGGCATCGAGCAGCCGATCGCGAAACAGGAGTTGGCCGGCTTCGTCGGCCACCGCGAGGGCATAATGATGCCCCTGCCCCGTGCCCATTTGCGAGCGGCGCTCGGTAGGGGGTCGCTCGAGATACGAGACCAGCGAGCCGGGACGCGCATCGGGGCTGCCCCACGACCAGTGGCGCGTACCGGGATCATCGAAGTTCTCCGTCTGCTTCACCAGCGTCATGCCGAGTACCCCGCGCAGGAATTCATCGGTGCGCTCCACGTTCGCGGTCATGGCGGTGAGGTGATGCATGCCGCGGGTCAGCGCCATGACCGGATCGATCTGTGAGACCGGTTCCGGCCATGTGAGCGTCGCGATCAGCGCTTCGTCGCGACCTCCGCGCATCAATTCCGCCGGCGGTGTGCGCTGCATGGTGATGCCGGCCTGCTCGTTGAACAGCATACCCGGGCCATCGGTCGCGATCTCGAGAATCACGCCGTCGGGATCGCGAAAGTAGATCGACGTGAAATACTGGCGATCGTACGGACCACGCACGCGCAATCCAAGATCGGTCAGTCGTCGCTTCCACCGCAGCAACGAGTCGCGGTCGGCCACGCGGAGCGCAACATGATGCGTGCCGCCGATGCCGGTGCGACCACGCGGAGCACGAGGCCACTCGAAGAACGTGATGACCGTGCCCGCGCGGCCGACGTCGTCGGCGAAGTACAGGTGATAGCTGCCGGGGTCGTCGAAGTTGACCGTCGTCTTGATTAGCCGCAGGCCGAGTACGCGGGAGTAGAAATCGACCGTCCGTTGCGCGTTACCGGCGACGAGCGTGACGTGATGGAGACCGAGAATGTGCGACGTGGTGGACATGGCGTCTCAGCTTCGGTCGACGGTCGTGGACATCGGCCCCGGCACGAAGGCACCCCCGAGGTAGCTCCACGCGCGTACGGTCACGTGCGTGGCCGTCGCCTCGATCACATTGAGCGCCGACGGCCGCTTCTTCCGACTGCGGCTCGACAGCGTGTTCGCAGCGCTCACCACGAATCGCCCGGTCGTGCGCTGCACGACGTCGGTACGCTCTTCGTGATCGTGTCCCGTGCACACCACGTCCACCGACATGGCGGCGATGCGGTCGAGCGCCGCTTCCGGCTGCTTGAGTCCCCAGCGATTCGACAGGCGTCCGCGCACTACGTTGTGGTGCAGCACGAGCAGCCGCAGATCGCCTGCCGGACTGGCCGCGAGTTCGCGGGCCGCCCACTCGAACTGCGCGGCAGTCAGTCCGCCTTTCACCCGCCAGTCGCGCGGATACGACGTGACCGCTTGCGGCAGCATCCCCGCCGCCGAGTTGAGTCCCACCAATGACACACCCGGCACTCGCACGACCGGCTCGAGCTGCGGATTGATGAATTGCTTGTAGCCATCGTGCAGCCGACGGAGATCGCCCAAGCCGAACGGCGCACTCCACCACGCGGTATCGTGATTGCCCGGCACTTCGATGGTCGGTGCGAGGGCACGGAACTGCTCGAGAATCTCGCGCGCGCGCTCGAACTCACGTATGCGGGCGCGCTGCGCGAAGTCGCCGGAGATCACGATCGCGTTGAAACGCGACGCGGTCGCCAACTCGAGCGCGGCGGCCACGTGCTCGGCCTCGAACGGGCGGCCGCAGTGAATATCCGAGAGGTGCAGGACGCGTACCGGCGACGCGGCGGCGGAACGATCAGCCAAGGCGCGCGATCACCGCATCGGTGAACTCGTCGGTGGTCGAGGTGCCGCCGAGGTCGCGCGTGAGGACGGCGCCATCACGAATGGTGCCTTCGAAGGCGACTCGGATATGATCGGCACGGCCACGATCGCCGATGTGATCCAGCATCATGCACGCTGCGAGCACGAGCGCGCCCGGGTTGGCGATGTTCTTGCCGGCGATATCCGGCGCCGTACCGTGCACCGCTTCGAAGATCGCGGTGTTCGCGCCGAAGTTCGCACCCGGCGCGAGTCCGAGTCCGCCCACCAGTCCCGAGATCTCGTCGGAGAGAATGTCGCCGAAGAGGTTGGTCGTCACGACCACATCGAACTGTTCGGGGCGCATGACCAGGTGCATCGCCATGGCGTCGATGATCCGCTCTTCGAACTGCACGCGCCCCTCGTACTCACGGGCGATCATGCGTCCGACATCGAGAAACAGCCCCTGGGAAAACTTGAGGATGTTCGCCTTGTGGACGAGCGTGACCTTCTGACGGTGGTGCGCGATGGCGTACTCGAACGCGTAGCGCACGATGCGCTCCGATCCGAACCGTGTAATGATCGCCACCGATTCCGCGGCTGCCTTCGGATCATCGCCGATCTTCACGTAGTGCTCGACCCCGATATACAACCCTTCGGTGTTTTCGCGCACCAGCACGATGTCGACATTGTCGAAGCGACCCGGCACGATCGTGTGCGCCGGGCGAACATTGGCGTAGAGGTCGAACGTCTTCCGCAGCGCGACGTTGATGGAGCGGAAGCCGTCGCCGACCGGAGTCTCGAGCGGGCCCTTGAGGGCTACGCGCGTGCGCTTGATCGAGTCGAGGGTGGCATCGGGGATCGGATCGTTCCAGCGCGCCACGCCGGCCATGCCGGCGACCTGGCGGTCCCATTCCACGTCGGCGCCAGCGGCAGCCAGAATGCGAACGGTGGCGTCGGCGATGGACGGTCCGATGCCGTCGCCGGGGATGAGCGTTACGGGAGTTGCCATAGCCAATAAGATCGTCGGGCGGTGCTGGGAGGTGAAGTCGCATGCTGGAATGCCGCACATCGAAGGACGACACGTCCAGTAGGAAGTACGCCCTGCCCCATTTTCGGGGATTTCGCGGCGTCCTGCATTGACAGCACCCCGTACCAGAGCGTACACCGTATGCCATGTCTTCCGCTTCCCCTACCTCCGGCCTGCTCAAACAGGCCCCGTGGATCGCCATCGCCCTCCTCGGCGCCGGCGCCCTTGCCACCGTCGCCTTGAACAAGGGTGAGACGATCAGCGCCGCGTGGTTGCTGACCGCAGCGGTATGCACCTACCTCATCGCCTATCGGTTTTACAGCCGATTTATCGCTCAGGACATCTTCGGGCTCGACGCCACCCGGTCGACGCCCGCCGAACGACTCGACGACGGTCGTGACTATGTGCCGACCAACAAGTGGATCGTGTTCGGCCACCATTTCGCCGCCATCGCCGGGCCCGGCCCGCTGGTCGGCCCCACGCTGGCGGCCCAGTTCGGCTTTCTCCCGGGCGCCCTCTGGATTCTGGTTGGTGTGGTGCTCGGTGGTGCCGTGCAGGACTTCGTGATCCTGTGTGCCTCGGTCCGCCGAGACGGCAAGTCGTTGGGGCAGATGGCGAAGGAAGAGATCGGTACCGTGGCTGGTGCCGTGGCGCTCGTCTCGATCCTCGGCATCATGATCATCCTGATTTCGGTGCTGGCGCTGGTCGTCGTGAACGCGCTGCGCGACAGCCCGTGGGGAACGGTGACGATCGGGTTGTCGATTCCGATCGCGATGTTGATGGGCGTGTATCTGCGCTGGATCCGTCCCGGTCGCGTGCTGGAAGCGACCGCCGGTGGCCTGGTGCTGCTGTTCCTTTCGTTGTACGCGGGCAAGTGGGTATCGGAGTCGGCCACCTGGGCGCCGGTGTTCACGCTCAGCGGCGTCACGCTGTCGTTCTCGATCATGATATACGGCTTCTTCGCGTCGGTGCTCCCCGTGTGGATGCTCTTGGCGCCGCGTGACTACCTGTCGGCGTTCGTGAAGATCGGCGTGGTGCTGGCGCTCGGCGTCGGGATTCTCGTGGTACTCCCGGACATGGAGATGCCGCCGGTCACGAAGTTCATCGACGGCACCGGCCCGGTGTTCGCCGGCAAACTGTTCCCGTTCGTGTTCGTCACGATCGCCTGCGGTGCCATCTCGGGGTTCCATGCGCTGATTTCTTCAGGCACCACGCCGAAGCTGCTGCGTCGTGAGCCCGATGCGCGCCTGATCGGATACGGCTCCATGCTGACCGAATCGCTGGTGGCTACGATGGCACTGATCGCCGCTTGTGTCCTGACGCCGGGCATCTACTTCGCGATCAATTCGCCGGCAGCGGTGATCGGCACGACCGCGATGAGTGCGGCCGACACGATCAACGGCTGGGCGCTGTTCAAGACCATCTCGGCGGCCGATCTCGAGCTGCTGGCGCGTCAGGTCGGAGAGAACTCGTTGCTCTCGCGCACGGGTGGCGCCCCCAGCCTCGCGGTCGGGATGGCGCACCTGTTCTCGCGGGCACTCGGCGGTGAAGCGGCCATGTCGCTCTGGTACCACTTCGCCATCATGTTCGAAGCGCTGTTCATTCTGACCACGCTCGACGCCGGCACGCGCGTGGGACGCTTCATGTTGCAGGATCTCCTCGGCAACGTGTACAAGCCGCTGGGTCGTGTGTCCTGGTATCCGGCCGTGGTGATCTGCTCGGCGTTGTTCGTGTCGATGTGGGGCTACTTCCTGTACCAGGGCGTGACGGATCCTCTGGGCGGCATCAACTCGTTGTGGCCGTTGTTCGGTATCTCGAATCAGCTGTTGGCCACCGTGGCGTTGTGCGTCGGCACGACGGTGATCGTAAAGATGGGCAAGGCGAAGTACGCGTTCGTGACGATCACTCCGCTGGTGTGGCTGGTGATCGTGACGGCGTCGGCCGGATTGCTCAAGATCTTCTCCAGCGACCCGAAGCTCGGCTTCCTGTCGCATGCGCGATTGGTCGAAGCGCAGATCGCGGCCGGCACCCTCCCGGCGAACATTCCGTCCATCGCTGCCGCGCAGCGGATGATCTTCAACGACCGCCTGGATGCGGCCGTGGCCGGTTTCTTCCTCGTGTCGGTGGTGGTGATTCTGACCGCCTCGATCATCGAGTGGATGAAGGTGATCAACGGGAGCAAGGCGGCGGTCTCGAGCGAGACGCCGTACGTACGCACGCAGTTGGTGGACGCCTAGTCGGCCACTGAGCGGCAGTAGTCGACGCGTGCTTCGATCAAACGCGGCAACAGCCAGCGCAGGACGGCAACCTCCGCCCCGCCGGATGCGGTGGCGGTCGTTCGCGGGGGCCCCGCCGTAAACGCGTCGAGACGCTCATGCAGCCGCCGGCGGAGCGTAGGCGCGTCGAGAATTCCGGGCATCGCGCTGATGGCGCGATCGAGGGCGGCGTGCCGCTTGGCCGCGGCGCCGAAGAGCATTTCGCGGGTGCTGAAGCAGGCCCCGTCGGTGATCGCGTCGAGCAGCAGTACGCGGGCGGCCGTCGGCTGCGCGGTATCGGCGGCCGCGGCGAGCATGGCGGGCGTGAGTGGATCGATACGTCCTGCCACGCGTTCACCGGGGGGAAGCCGACGGGCGGCGTCTCCCGCCGCGTAGACGCTGGCCGCCGTCGCCGATACCACTGCACCCGAGACCGAAAGCAGGGACAGGATCAGCAAACGATTCGTCGTCATCGACCTCGACAGGGGCATGGCAGGGCTTTGGGTCTCGCGAAAAGGCGGGTCGATAACGAACTTACCCGCAGGCCGCGCACCGACTCACCCAACGCCGGGCGCTCACGCACCTTACGAGCCAGCATGACCGAGGTCACCCTCGCGTCACACCGGCGCCTCCAGTCGTCACGCCATGTCACTCACTGCGAACACTACGCCGTGGAAAGTCAGGATGCGTCGTTGGATCGCGACCGTGCATCGGATCATCGGCGCACCCGACTACGAGACGTATCTGGCGCACATGCAGCGCAAGCATCCGGGCTGCACCCCGCTCGATGCGCGGGCGTTCGAGCAGCAGCGCTTGGTCGACCGCTATAGGCAACCCGGCTCGCGCTGCTGCTGACCCTTACGCTTGGCGCGGGGTGAGTGCGACGAACGACATCACCACGGCGGCCACGACGGCGAGCGCCGCCCCCATCCCGAAAGCCGTCGGCGACCCGAAGGTATCCCAGACGACGCCGAACGTGATGCTCGCCGGCAGCGCCGCCACACCGACCGTGGCCTGATACCAGCCGAAGGCGGTGCCCCGACGTGGTGCCGGGACGAGATCGGCTACCAGCGCCTTCTCGGCGCCTTCGGTCAGGCCGAAGACGACGCCATACACGCCGAAGAGCGCCCAGGCATGCCACGGGTCGGTCGCCAGAGAGAAACCGGCGTAGACGGCCGCGTAGAGCCCCCAGCCGGCCACAATCAACGGTCGTCGGCCCACGCGGTCGGACAACGCACCCGCGGGCGTGCTGGAGGCGCTCTTGACCAAGTGGAGCAGCACCCACACCAACGGAATCAGCGCCGTGGGTACCCCCAGCTGCGAGGCCCTTAACAGCAGGAATGCGTCGGTGGAGTTGCCGAGCGTGAAGACCAGAATGGGCAGCATCGCGAGCCAGAACGACGGCGGTAATGCGGTGGGCGTGCCGACGTCGGTTCCGGGCTTTGGATCGGCAGGCGCCGCCACGACCCGCACCGCCAGCGGGCCGCGGCGTTCCTCACGAACGAAGGCGATCGCCACCATTACGGCGAGTGCCCCGGGAATCGCGGCCACCCAGAACACCTGGCGCACCGGCATGCCGAGCCATTGCAGACAAGCGAGCGCGATCAGCGGACCGACCACGGCCCCGGCGTGGTCGGCCGCCCGGTGGAAGCCGAACGCCCGTCCACGGAACTCCGCCGGAGTGGACGCGGCCAGCAAGGCGTCACGCGGGGCGCCGCGGATGCCCTTGCCCACCCGGTCCACCAGACGGATGGCCAGCACTTGCGACGCACTCTGCGCTATCGCGACCAAGGGACGCACCAACGACGCGATCGTGTAGCCAGCCACGATGAGCGGCTTGCGGCGGGACACCCGATCTGACCACCATCCACTGGCTAGCTTGAGCAGCGACGCGACCGCTTCGGCGCCTCCCTCGATCACGCCCACCATGCTCACCGTCGCGCCCAACGTGCCCACCAGAAACAGCGGTAGCAGCGGCGCGATGATTTCACTCGACGCGTCGGTGAGAAAGCTCACGGCGGCGAGAGCGAGCACGTTGCGCGTGGGCGTCCAGCGTACGCCGGTGGCGTTCGTGTTCCTGTCCGGCGGGATGGCGCTCATGCGATGACCACGACGGACTCCGGAAAGAGCTGGCTGACGCCACTACTGACCACGTGGCGTGATCGGCGCACCTGGGTGCTGGAGCAACAGATCGCGATTGCCCGCACCGCAGCCCCGACGGGGAACGAAAGCGAACGCGCGGCGCTGTTGCAACAGGATTGGCGTGGTTGTGGTTACGTGGTCGAGCAGGATCGCGCGGGGAACGTGATCACGCGAATACGGCCCACGTCGGCGATCGCAGTCACCGAGCATCATCCGCTGGTGTGTCTGGCGCATCTCGACACCGTGTTCGACGCCGACCAGCCGCTGTCGGTCCGGCACGAGGGCACACGCCTGTACTGTCCCGGTATCGGTGACAACGGGCGCGGACTGGCCGCCATGTCGGTGCTGGCGCGCGTGCTGCAGCATCCGGACGTGCGCGCACGCGTGCAACGACCGATCGAGCTGGTCCTCACCGTTGGCGAAGAAGGTGAAGGCAATCTGCGCGGCGCCACCCAGTGGTTCGATGATGCCGCCGCGCGTGGCCTCACACCGGCGGCCGTCGTGGCGATAGATGGCCCCGGGGACAGCACCATCGTGCACCACGCCGTGGGCTCGCGACGATACCGCATCATGTTCACCGGCGTCGGCGGACACAGCTGGGCCAATGCCACCACGCCCAACCCCGTGCACGCCGCCGGCGCCTGCATTGCGGCGATCGCTCGTCTCGCCGACGCCTCGCGCCCCTATGGCGTAGTGTCCGTGACCCGCATGCACGGCGGCGAACATCTCACCGGCGTGCCGATGCAGGCCTGGATCGATGTCGACATCCGCTCGTTGGATCCGATGCGGCTGCGCACAATGAGCCACGAACTGAAGCGCCTTGTCCACCGCGTGGTGCACGACGAATCCACACGCGAGCCCTCGCAGGCGCTGCACTTCGCCATCACGACCCTCGGCGACCGACCGGCCGGCAGGATCGACGACCGACATCCCCTCGTGCTGGCCGCCGCCGCCGCGACACGTGTGGTGGGACGCACCCCCCAGTCCGCATCAGCGTCGACCGACGCCAACGTCCCGCTGTCACGCGGCATTCCGGCCATTGCGATCGGCGCCGGCGGTAGCGGCGGAGCCGAACACACTCCCCACGAGTGGTACGATGACGGTGACAGTGAGATCGGACTCGAGCGCGCGATCCGGCTCGTCGTCGCGCTCGGCACGGCAGAGCGGCTCGCCCGTTAACGCACACGTGCTACAGCATGCGTCACATGTCGTCGTCCACCACTTCGAACGCCGGCGCACTGGGTTGCGTGGAAAAGAACAGCGCGCGATGTGACGCCGAGGCATGCATGCGCAGATATCGGTCGCGCCATCGGGAGGCGAATCGCTCGGCGTCGGCGGCCGGCACCATCGCCCACACGCTGCCGCCGAAGCCGGCACCGAAGGTACTGGCGGCGTGCGCACCGAGATCGCGTGCGTATCGCGCCAGATGCACCGTCTCCGCGATCTGATTCTCGAGCGCCCGCTCGGCGCCGCCTTGCGACCGATCCACCAACGATCCGAACTGCTTCACGTCGCCGTTCGACAACGCATCAGCCGCCTGCGGGACGATCACGAACGTCTCGTCGAAGAACTGCTCGAGTCGCGTCGTCAGATGATGCGCGGTGAACTCCTGGTCGGCGCCGGCCCGCGCGGCGTCGGCGAGCACCGACGGCACCTGCGACACCGGTCCGCCGGACGCGGCTTCGAAGGCTTCGCGCAGCGTGCGTGCCGGCGTGGTGGCGAGACCGCCCCCGTGAAGATTCCAGGAGTCCACCAGCCGGTGCACCGTGCGCGCGGCTCGATTGTATCGCTCCTTGGCCGCACCGGTTTTCGCCGCCACGACGCCGCTCACAGCGACCACGAAGGCATAGTCAGCCAACCACGGCACCGAACGCTCGTGCGTGACCGGCGCCCATCGAAACATCTCGAGCCGCTCAGGTTCGCTGCACAGAATAGCTGTCTGATCCTGGGCACCGCCCATGGTACCCACGCCACGTTCTCCGGCGAGTTCGCGGAAATCGGCGCCGTTCTCGAGCGCACCGATGTACCCCGCCAGGGCCGCTCGATCGGTGATCGTGGTGCGCCACGCCGGCAGCATAGGCACCTCCGAGAGTGACACGAAGGCGAGCGTGAGTCCCACCGTGAGTGCACTCGAACTCGACACGCCCGCCGCCGGCGGGAGATTGCTGGCCAGTGCCATGTCGGCACCACGCACGGCGGAGCCGAAATTCGCGATGAGTCGCCGCAATACGGTGCGCGGATACACCGCCCACGGCAACGCGCTCCGGACCGGCGCATCGAACGCAATCGACAGGGATTCACGTCGGCGTGCGTCACGCAGTACCGCGACGCGATCATCGCGCCGTCTCGCCACCAGCACGATGCCGCGCTCCACCGTGCACAGCAGCGAACGTCCACCGGCGTAATCCACATGCTTGCCGAGCACTTCGAGGCGCCCCGGCAGGATCCAGACCCGCCGATCGTCCGACGGCACGTCGGCGTCGTCGAGCGCCTGATGTGCGTCACGCAACAGTGAGCGATAGGCGTTCGCCACCAGCGGCGAAAAACCGGCGCGGTCGAAGCGGCGACGAACGAACGGTTCGCGGAGCGGCGGAAACGCCTCGGTCATCACGGATGCGGTTCGACCGACGACAGCCGTTCCACGACACCCGCAATATCCGAGCGACGGGAGAGATCGAGCACCGGAGCGCTCATCTGAATCACGCGCACAAGCACGCCTTCACGGAGCGCGAGACCGACAGCTTCCGGCAACTCGTACTCCCCGCGCGAGGAGATCGGCACGCGACGGCACGCGTCGACGAGCGCCGGTGTCATCGCCCACAGGTTCATGCCGACCCATTTGGCCGTGTATGCCGTGAGGTCGAGTGTCGCTCCCGGCTTCTCGATGATGCCACGCAGCATGCCGTCGTCGCTGACATCGAGCACGGCGAACGCGCGCACGCGCTCCACGTCGATGTTGCCCTGCCGCACGAGTGCGTCGCGATTGAACGCTACGACACCGGCGCTATCCTCGGCGGCCAGCTCGCGAAACGCCGTGACCGGGTAGAAATTGTCGGCGTTCAGCACGAGAAACGGCTCGTCGCCGATGACATTGGCCGCCACCGTGACCGCATTGGCCGTGCCGATCGGTGACGGCTGCACCACCACGCGCAGGCGCACACGACGCGGCGGCGCCTCCTCGGTGAAATACCGCCGCACCGCATCATGACCCGGGCCGATCACGAGAAGCACGTCCGTGATCCCCGCATCAGCGAGCGCCGAGATCACGTATTCCAAAAAGGGGCGCTTGATCGGAATCATCCCCTTCACGCCGGATTCGGCGGCCGCCACCTGCGAGGCCTCGAGTGTCGCCGTCTCGTCAGTTCGACGCATACGGGTACCGAGACCTCCGGCCATGATGACGGCCGAACGGATCATGCCGTTCCGGGTCCCTGCGGCGCCGTGGATGTCTTCCACGCACCACGGGTGAAGTCGGGGAACTTGACCGGCGCGCTGCCCTTCTTGATCGACTGCTCGCACAGCGCGTACGGCACACTCCACGCGGCTGCGTCGTACACGTCGAAATCCGGAGCGAGGCCTTCGCGCATACACTGCACCAGCCGATACGCCATGATGAAGTCCATGCCGCCATGACCGCCATTCTGGCGCGCCATGTCACCCACGGCGGTCCACAACGGATGTTCGTACTTGCCCTTGAACTCGGCCAGCGGCGTCCACCGCTCTCCACCGGGCGCGCCGTCGATGTAGAGACGCGCCGGGTAATCATTGAAGATCGCCTTCGAACCCTGCAGGTTGTTCAAGCGCGAGTACGGGCGTGGATTCACGACATCGTGCTGCAGCAAGATGGTGCGTCCCTTCGCGGTCTTGATGAGCGACGTGTTCATATCGCCGGCCTTGTAGCGCTCCTTCCACTTCGGGCTGTCCTTGGGCTCCGACTGCTCGCGCCACTCGCTGAGTCCCGCCTCCGGCGACGACATCGACACCACGTATTCGAATTTGTCGCCGCGATGAATGCCCAGGTACTGCGCGACGGGACCGAGACCGTGCGTGGGATAGAAATTGGTATCGCGCTCGGTGTGCGGGAAGCGACGCCAGAGTCCCTCGTCCTTGTTCTCGAACAGGATCTCGCGAAGATCGTGCAGATAGGCCGCTTCGGCATGCAACAACGTACCGAACACGCCCTCGCGCACCATACGCAGCACCGTGAGCTCGCTGTTGCCGTAACAACAGTTCTCCATGAGCAGACAATGTCGCTTCATCTTCTCCGACGTGTCCACCAACTCCCAACACTGGTCGACCGAGAGCGCGATGGGCACTTCGCTGCCCGCATGCTTGCCGGCCCGCATCGCGGCCAGCACGACGGGCGTGTGCCACGGCCACGGCGTGGCGGTGTACACGAAGTCGATGTCGTCGCGCTGCACCAGGCGTTCGAAATCCCGCTCGCCGTTCGTGTACAGCGCCGGCGCTTTACGTCCCGCCTTCACCACGCGGTCGGCCGCGCGCTGCGCCTTGTCCGGGACGATGTCGGCCAGTGCCGTGATCTCCACGCCCTCGATGGCCAGCAGTTCGCCGAGCACCGAACTCCCGCGCAATCCGGTGCCGACGATGGCAATGCGGACCGTGGCGTGCTTGTCGAACGGGACACCGAGCATGCTGCCGTTTCCGGCCAGCGGCGGCGGCGTAAGATCGACACGCCAGTCGTCGGTGCTCGCCAGCAGACGCACCGGCGCTGCCGCTACTGCGGCAGCGGCCAAGGCCGCCGCTGCGCCAGTCAACAGGTCCCGGCGCGATACGCCGCCGGTGCCTCCGTTCGATTCGTCGCTCACGCGTCTATCCGCACGTCGGAGTCATCGCCGAGGTTCACACTGCCTTTCACACCCTTCACGACCACGCGGTCTCCGAGAAACGCGTCGTGCAGCAGCGCGTGCTCCACCAGCGTGTGCTCGCCGATCACCGCGTTCACCACCGACGAATGCCGTACCGTGCTGCCCTGGCCAAGGGACACATTGGGACCCACCGTCGCGTGCTCGATCGTGCAGCCGTCTTCGATGTACACCGGCTCGACGATCGTGGCGCCTTCCCCCAGCGTCTGCGGGCGGCGGGCCCGTCCCTTTTCGAGCATCGTGCGATTGGTGTCGAGCAGTGTCTCCAGCTGACCGGCGTCGTACCAGCCGGCCACATCGACGACTTTGATCCTGGCGCCGTGGTCGATCATATACTGGAACGCGTCGGTGAGATACCACTCGCCCTTGTTCGGCGCGGTCGTGAGCACGTGTTCGATGCCTTCGTACAACAGCTTCCAGTTCTTGATGTAGTACAGGCCGATGTTCGCGCGCTTGGAAATCGGCTCCTTCGGCTTTTCCACGATCTTCGTCATGTGGCCGTGCTCGTCGGTCACGACCACGCCGAAGCGCTGATAGTCTTCGACTTCCTTGGTCCAGATGATGCCGTCGTCTTCGCTGTCTTTGAGAATCGTCAGGTCGGCATCGAAGATCGTATCGACGAAGATGATCAGTACCGGCTGATCGACGAACGGTTTCGCCAGGGCGACCGCGCCCGCCGTGCCGTCCTGCACCGCCTGCTCGATGAACACGCTCGGGATGTCGTACGTCGTGCGGGCGTAGGCTTCGACTTTGTCCTTCAAGTGACCGGTGATGTAGACTACCTGCTCCACGTTGCCAAGCTTGAGCACGTCATCCATGACGTAGCTCATGACCGGGCGGCCGGCGACCTTCAGCATCGGCTTCGGCGTGACGTGCGTGTGCGGTCGAAGGCGCGTGCCTTTCCCGGCGAGGGGGATAATGACCTTCATGTCGATTTCAGTCCCGAGTGGCGGGGGTGAGTCGGGCGCTGCTGCAGATCGACGCAAGATGCAGAACGGCGCCGTCCTCGGGGAGGGGCGGCGCCGTATGAAGTGCGAGAGATCCCGCCGTGAAAGGCGAGCGCGTCAGGGAGCGCTGGTGCCCTCGCGGCCGTAGCGGTCCTTGATTCGGACCACATCACCGAGCTCCGGGGTGCTGGCTTCCAGCACATCACAGTCGGTCATGGCTTCCATGTAGTGGATCGTGCCCGGCGTGATCCGGAACGACTGGCCGGTGGTCAAGCGCTGGTCCTGCAGCTCGGTTTCGCCCGGCAGTTGCACCCAGTACTTCATTTCGCCCTGCAGCAGATAGACGGTTTCGTCTTTATGCTCGTGGTATTGCACCGACAGCGCCTGTCCGGCGGTGATGTGCAGGATCTTGCCCACGTACCGGTCGGTGTGAGCCCAGATCGTCTCGTGTCCCCAAGGCTTCGGCACATGCCGGACTTCGACGCGACCACTCATGCAACGCTCCAGAATCGTAGACGAATCATGTCACCCTCCTGCTGACGTCAGCGGGACGGCAGAACCAATCGATAAAAACGGGCCGTAGGACTCTCGGTGCTGCCGTACGGATCGAGCCACACGGCATCCGGTGCCTGGTCAAGCCGGAACTGAATCACCTGCGTGTCCTTGAGGGGGTCGGCGCGCACCACTGTCCACCCGGCGGCCGTCCGGACACCCACCGGCATCGGATGCCGATACCGACCGACCCGCGCCAGTTGCGCGGTCACGAGCCATCGGGACCGCCCACCCACCTGCTCCTTACGGACGACTGGTGCCCGCAGGGCGTAATCGATGATCCCGGCCTGCTGCACCCACTGGTCGAAAAACCAGCCCAGCTTCTGCTCGCCGATTCCTTCCGCGACCGACTGCATGGCCCAGCGATCCACGTGGCGAAACTGCCACCTCGCGTAGTACTCGCGCAGGAAACGCTGGAATGACTCTTCACCGAGCAGGTCGTGGAGCGCCTGATACATCGACTGGCCACGATCGTACACCGACGCGTTGTACACGGCGAACGTGCGAAAGAGATCCGCCCGGGTACCGATCGGCTCCGCCGTACCCTCGCGTACCGTGGCCGCCTGCTCCGCCGACATCGAGTCGAGTCGTGCACGCAGACGGCGAAGTGCGGTGTCGCTGGGTTGGTAGGGATCGCGCTCGCCCGCCATCTCGAGCCGCGCGGCCAACAGCACACGCGAGTCACCGGCCTGCAAGAGCTCCTGGTACGACGACAACCCCTCATCCATCCAGCCACTCTGCCACTCGTTGTTGGCCAGAATGCCGTAGCTGTACACATGCCCGAGTTCGTGCACCGTGAGGCCCATCGAGGCTTCCCCGTTCATCAGCAACATCGGGAATTCGGTACCACTCGCGTCGATCCGCTTGACCACGGTGATCTGCGGATAGGGATAGTCGCCGTACAAGGCTTCCAACCAGCGCAGCGCCGTTCGCGTCTGCGCCAGTGCCTTGCCGCCCTGCCACTGGGTGAGCGAGCGGTCGATGCACACCTTCTCGGCGGCCTCATTGAGCGATGCCCGCGCGCAATCATCGGCGGCGTCGGCCCGATACAGCACGTGCACCGACACGGTGTCCCAGATCGGAAAGCGGTACAGCTGCGACGGCGCACGCACGTACGTCGCGCCTTCGTACCGATATCCCGGCGACGTACTCCACGCGAAGTGATGCACGTTGCGCGCAATGAACCGCACAGCCTTGTATCCCGTGGGCACGCGCACCGACGGCGCCGGCGGCACGTCGCGATACGCCTGTGCGGCGAGCCGGGGTCGCTCGCTGCCGGCGGCCACCACGCGCGCGTACCCTGGATCGCCACTCACCGGCACACCCGTGGCGCCCACCGTCTGATCGGACGGCAACACCAGCGTCACGTCGAACGCGCCGAACTCCCCATAGAACTCTCCCGCCGGCACCAGTGCGTTCGGTTTCCAGCCGTCGCGATCGTACACGGCGACTTTCGGATACCACTGCGCGAAGTCGAAGCTGCGCCCTCGGCGCGCCTGACGTCGCGGTACCGTGCTTGGCCGCGCGGTCCACGCGAAGTCCACCGTAATCGAATCCCCTGATGCTAACGGCGCCGGCAGCGCGACACGCACCACCGTACTATCGGGTGCCAACGGATACTCCAGCGTGACCGGCTGGCCATTCACGCGCGGCAGCGTGGTGAAGCGCTCGTACGCGTAGTCAGGATCACGCAGTTCCTGAAAGCGCAGTCGTCCCTCGCGCTCGTCGGCGGCGGACCACCTCGAGCCGGGGCGGAAGGCGTTGAGATGCTGGTGCACCCACAGCTCGCGCAGCACATCCGGGCTGTGGTTCACGTAGCGCAGCGTACTGGTCGCCGTGATCACGCCAAGTCGCTCATCGAGCGTGGCGATGATCTGATAGTCAGCCCGCTGCTGCCAATACCCGACCGTGTCGCCACCAGTCGGCGTCGTCGCCGGGCGCAGCGGGAATCGCGGCGCCAGCGCCTGCTGATTCGGGAGACTGCCAGGCTGCGTGGTCGCAACCCGGGGCGCGAGCTGTAGCGAACTCGCAAGCACGAGCGCGGCGAGGACGCCCCGGGCCTTCACTATGCGAGTCGCGCGAAATCAGGCGCGCGACGCGCCGATACGACGGCGCAGCAGGCCGAGCTTGCGGCGAAGCGATCCGTCCATGACCGTGTCGCCGATGCGGACCACGACGCCGCCGAGAATGCTCGGGTCGACCGCGAGGTGCGGCACGACGGTCTTGCCCACGATGGCCGACAAGCGCTTGCCGATCGCGTCACGCTCCTCGTCGCCGGTTTCACGTGCCACGGTTACGCGCGCATGCACGATGCCCGCCGACGCGTCGAGCAACGTGGCGTACTCATTGGCGATGGTCGGAATCAGCATCTGTCGACGGTTCTTCACCAGCTGGTGCAGGAAGCGCAGAAATAAGCGCGGCACACGATCGCCAAGCGCCTTGGTGAGCACCGCCGACTTCTGGTCGGCCGAGATGCGCGGCGACTCGAGAAAGCGATAGAGCGTGATGTCGTTTTCGATCGCATTCGCGATCTGCCGCAACATCGTGCCCCACCCCGTCGTATCCTCGGCCTTGTGCGCGAGGGCGAGCAGGGCCTCGGCGTAATTACGGGCGACCGATTCGCCCTGCACCCCGGCCGGCATCAGCGCGTACCCTTCGCGCCGTCGAGCGAAGCCAGGAAGCTCTCGACGATCTTGCGGTTGCCGGCGGAGTCGAGGTTCTGCTCGATCACGCGCGAAGCGCCAGCGATGGCGAGGTCGATCGCTTCCGTGCGCAGCGCGGCGATGGCGGCAGCCTTTTCGCCCTCGATGGCACGGCGGGCCTGCTCGATCATCTCCTCCTGCTGCGTCTTCGTGAGCGCGAGAAGATCGGTGCGCATCTTCTCGGCCGTGGCGCGGCTGTCAGCGACGATCTGCTGCGCGTCCGTACGAGCGGTTTCGAGATGGGCCTTCTGCTGCGCGAGGATCGACTCGGCGGCGGCTCGGTCGCGCTTGGCGCCTTCGATCGCGTCTTCGAGGGCCTTTTCACGCGCCTCGACAGCCGCGAAGATAGGCTTGAAGGCGAACTTCGCGAGGACCGCGAACAGGAGCCCGAAGATGATCAGCGTCCAGAACATCACGCCGACATTCGGATCGAGCAGACTCGTCGGGGCACCCTCGGCGGCTTCGAGTGCAAAAGCCTGAGACGTGGTGACAGCGAGCAGAGCAGCAAGCGCGCCGATACGGCGAGCGGAAAGAGCGAACATGGTGGGGCCCACGAGAAGAAGAGAGTGCGGCGGAGCGCCTGAATGGGCGCCCCGCGCGCGAACACGTCAGTACGTGATCTTGGCCTGAATCAGGTAGCCGATCACGACGCCGAACAGCGCGGCGCCTTCGACGAGCGCGGCCAGAATGAGCGCGGCGGTCTGAATGCGACCGGCGGCTTCCGGCTGACGCGCCATACCCTCAACCGCCGAGCCACCGATCTGGCCGATGCCGATGCCGGCGCCGATCGCGGCACCACCGGCAGCGATGCCGGCGCCGATCATGGCGAGGCCCCTCGAATCCTGAACAATCGGCGCAACGTCCTGAAGGAGACCCATGATTTCCATCGTAAAACTCCGAAAATAGTCGTTGAAAAATTCACTCCCGGCGGCGGTACCTCGTACCGCGTATCCCGTCAACAGGCCGAAACCCAACGGAAATCACCGATCGCTCGATCGGCTACGTCTCTCGCTGGCAATGGGAGGAACTGCCGTGAGAGTCACAGAACTCCTAGTGGTGAGCTTCGCGGATCTGCCCGATGAACACGCAAGCGAGCAGCGTGAAGATGAAGGCCTGCAGGAAGCTCACGAACAGTTCGAGCATGCTGATCGCCGTCGCCATCAGGACCGGCACGCCGGCCATGGCCCACGACTGGAAGGCGAAAATAAGACCGAGAATCGCGAGGAGCAGGATGTGCCCCGCGGTCATGTTCGCAAACAGACGAATCGTGAGGGCGAAGGGCTTCGAGATCTTGCCGACCATTTCTACCGGCGACATGACGAAGAACATCACGACGCGCATGACGATCGGCAGGTCCTTATTCCAGTAGAAGATCGTGCTCAGGTAGCCGAGGCCGTTGGCGCGAATGCCCGCGATCTCAACGACAATGGCCGTGATGATCGCCAGCGTCGCGGTCACGGCAATATTGCCGGTCGCCGTCGCGCCGTACGGGATCATCCCGAACAGATTACAAACGAGGATAAAGTAGAATAGCGTGAGGGCGAACGGCACGAACGCTTCGCCGTGGTGTCCGACATTGGGCAGCACGACTTCGTTGCGCAGATAGAGTGCCATCGCTTCCATCGCACCGGTGAAGCCCCTCGTGCGACCTTCCGTCTTGTGCTGCTTGCGGGAGGCCGACGCGGCGCTGATCAGGACGATGGCGACCAACACCGCCGCGGCCATCATGAACACCACGTGCTTGGTGGGCGAGAGATCGACTTCCAGGCTGCCGATGTGCACCGGCGCCCACTTCGGCAGCTCGATTTCCTTTGCAAAGTGGCTGTTCGGCCACGGGATCTCGAGGTGCGAGCCGTCGGTGATGTGTGGCGTGATGAAATCCACCGGACCCGCGGCCGGCGCGGCCGGAGCGTGCTTGGTCGACTCCTGGGCATTCAGCGCGACGGGCGCGAGCACAAGGAGCATGGCACAGGATAACGAGCGGAGCATCGACTGCATCCGATTCAGGTCTTAGTGAGCGTTGAGAAAGATCGGCTCGATGAGCGTCGAGACGAAGTAGAAAACGACCAGCGACACCAGCGCGGGAGCGGACGGCAACCCCAACGCTTTGGCTCCCAGGAAGGCCCAGAACGCCAATGTAGCAAACCGCAACAGCACTCCCAGGCCCCACCCGGCAATCACCTGCGTGCGAGCCACCAGCATCGCGATCGCAAAGGTGAAGGTCTGCACGATGACGGCGAGCCATGCACTGGCGCGCACCGCACCGGCCGACGCGGGATCGGTCCAGACGAAACGCTGCATAATGAGCGCAGCGCCCAACACCAACATCACCTGCGCGGCGGTGAAGCCGAGTACGGCGCGGAGCATTCGTTTGGGCGCAACACGATCGGTCGTCATGGCTTCGGCAACGAATCGGTGTCGTGGGTGAACCGCGAACGCTCCGACCTCGTGAGACGCCGATAGCTCGCGTAGAAAGTGCCGCCCCCGCCCACGAACAACCCACCAAACAAAAATAGGGGAGCTGTGTCGAACCGGCGGTCGAGCCAATTTCCGACGAACACGAACAACAGGATCGACGCGAAAAACTGCATGCCGAGGCCGGCAACCGCCCACGGAGACTGCTCGCCGGGCGGCGTCGAACTGGGTACTGGGTTACGCGATTCCTCTGCCATTCGGAGCGGAAGCTAGGCGCTTGTGAAATTTTTCGCAAGCTATCAAAATGACCGAACCCGAACGGACACCGACACGCGTATGCGGGCAAGTCACAATTCGCAAATGCGAAGCAGCATCGTCACTTAGCGTGTAACTGATGCTTGACAGCCACAGGTGTCGTTGATAACGTAGCAAAGTATCATAATGTGACCGTGCGTCGTCCAACTCTATGTCGGTGCTTACGATGGGCATCGGCCACGACGACCCGACCATCCGACCCTCTCCCTGATGCTTTCCCGCATCATCGTTCCACTGCTGGCAGCTGCCGTGCTCATGTTCGCGTGTGGTCCGCGAACGCCGAGTCCGGTGTCCAGCGCGCGCCCGAAGGTCGGCGTCGAGACGGGTGTGACGTCTCACGTCAGGGTGGACACGGCTCGCGGCGTGGTTCGGTTCGCGATCGAGGTCGCCAACGACTCCCGCAAGCGGGTCGAGTTGAACTTCCCTGATGGCCGCACGCACGATTTTGTCGTGCTGAACGACGCAGGCCGCGAGGTGTGGCGCTGGAGTTCGGGGCGTCTGTTCACGCAGTCCATGCAGAACCGCCTGCTCGATGCGCACCATTCGGTGGTGTACGACGAGCGGTGGTCCCCGCCCTCACCCGGGCGCTACACCCTGGTCGCGTCACTGCGCAGCGCAAACTACCCGGTGCAGCAGCGCGTCGACTTCGCGCTGCGTTAGTCAGACCGGTCGTCGCTCGCCACGCTCGCGTGCTCTCACTCGCGCGTTACATTCTCCGATACTGCAACGGGCGCCCGCGGGCGTCCGTATTTGTTTTCGGGCTCGTCCATTTCGCATCTCACCCCGATTCTCGTGACTACACCGCCTGTCGAGAACGACCTCGCCCTGCTCGACCGTCTCGCTGAGGCGCGACGCGAGCTCGCCACGCAAATTGGAAAACGCATCGTCGGCCAAACCCAAGTGGTCGACGATCTCGTGACCGCCTTGCTCGCCGGCGGACATGTGGTGCTGGTCGGTGTGCCGGGACTCGCGAAAACGCTGCTGGTGCAGACGGTGGCACAGGCACTCGATCTCACCTTCTCACGCGTGCAGTTCACGCCCGATCTCATGCCGAGTGACATCACCGGCACCGAGTTGATGGAAGAGGAACCAGGTACGGGGAAGCGTGCGTTTCGTTTTGCCGAAGGGCCGGTGTTCGCCAACATGGTGCTCGCCGACGAAATCAATCGAGCGCCCCCGAAGACGCAGGCCGCGTTGCTGCAGGCCATGCAGGAGCGTACGGTCACCGTCGCGGGACGCACGTATGAGTTGCCGAAGCCGTTCTTCGTGCTGGCGACGCAGAATCCGATCGAACAGGAGGGCACGTATCCGTTGCCGGAAGCGCAGCTCGACCGCTTCATGTTCGAACTCACGGTCGGCTATCCGTCGCGCGAAGAAGAAGAGCAGATCGTGATGGCGACGACCGGCGCGACGCAGGGCGATGTGAAGGCGGTGGTGGGCGGCGAAGAGCTGTTGCGTCTGCAGCGTCTCGTACGCCGGTTGCCGGCGCCGCCAAGCCTGGTGCAGTACGCCGTCAAGCTCGCGCGCAGCACGCGTCCTGACGATCCGAACGCGAGCGCGAAGGTGAAGAAGTATGTGAGCTGGGGCGCCGGTCCGCGTGCGTCGCAGTACCTCGTGCTCGGCGCGAAGGCGCGTGCCGCGATGGACGGTCGGGCGATGCCGGATCTCGACGACGTGCGGAGCGTGGCGAAGGCCGTGTTGCGGCATCGGCTGGTGGTGAATTTCCAGGCTGAAGCCGACGGCATTGCGACGGCGTCGCTGATCGAATTCCCCTGAACAGCGGGGTTGGTGGGACGAAACGAAAGACGCTGCACGGGCGGTTGCTTCTTGGAGCAGCCGCCCGTCGTGCATTCTTCGCTGGGAGAAGTGCCGCCGGCTGTCGAGACCGCTTGAGTGGAGCGACATTTACTGCTGCTGACGCTTCGCTGACGGGGTGAGTGCAGTGTCAGGTCGTCCCGGGTGGCGACGACGATCACCCAGCCTGTCTTCCTGTCGACCGGAGTGCCGATGGCTCGCAAGCGACCCCAATCCGCGGCCCGTGAGGCGCTCACGTTGCCGGATCGCGTGCCTGGTCCCGAGATCGGCGCATTGCCGTTGGTGTTTCAGACGTTGGGGGCGGGGCGTCTCGTCCTTGGCGGCGCGCGGATCGTGCCAAGCACGGGGACACTCTTTGCGTTGCTGGTGCGGGTGGCGTACAGCCCGGACTTTCGCCATGCGCGCGACGGGCTGCTGCCGATGCTGTGGCCCGGGCAGTCGCTCGGCCGGCAGCGCGGGAATTTGCGACAGACGTTGTACAAGGCGCGATCGATGGGCATCAACGTGTCGCTGATGGGCGACAGCGTGTGTCTGGATCCACGACAGGTCGTCCTGACTTTTTCGTTGTCGCAGACGACGGCGCTCTTCGATCGCGATGTGGTGCGCGGCAACGAACCCTTCGGCGTATTCCTGCCGGGCGTCACGGCTCCGTGTCCGGCGTATCAGGAGTGGATCGACGCGCAGCGAGCGGCCGTGCACGCCGCGGTGCGACGTGTCCTTGTCGAGTTGTTGCGGACGCGTCGCGAGCGTGCGGACTGGTCGGGCGCGGAAGCCTTGGCGCGCTGGCTGCTGCAATTCGATCCGCTGAACGAGGAGGCCACCCTGACAATGGCCGAGTGCACGATGCTGGCGGGATCGAAGGCCGAGGCCGTGGCGATCATCGATCGATATCTGGCGGAGATCGGACCATCGGCCGGCGACATCCGCTTACCGGCGACGCTGTTGCGGAAACGGTTCACGGAGCCGCCCTCGAAGAAGCGCCCGTCGTTCGTGCCGACGGAGCGGCACTTCGTGGGGCGCACGACGGAGTTGGCGAATCTGACGATGGCCATGCGGCGCGCGCGGTGGCACGACGG
>Ga0105047_10004041_pt1 | contig 25710 bp, 26 predicted proteins | sample MAT04_FD_78384 | JGI IMG/M metagenome (GOLD analysis project Ga0105047, IMG submission 78384) | Freshwater microbial communities from Lake Fryxell liftoff mats and glacier meltwater in Antarctica - MAT-04 (megahit assembly) | ecosystem: Environmental > Aquatic > Freshwater > Ice > Liftoff...
CACCGGACGTTGGCAGAACGGGCGGCGGTCCCCATTTTCTGACGCAACTGGTGGAGTTTCCGAATGATTTCACGCTTCAAGCAGGCTCATATCCAGCAATTTCTGGCCCGGCACGTCTTGGCGCGCGGCATCGCCGCCGGTCTGGTCTTCGGTCTCTTGGGGATTGCGCCGCAAGTTGCGCTGACCTCCGGCGGGCCGGGTTTGACTTGGATGCTGTCAGCGGAAGCCGGGACGACCGCGGGAGTGGATGCAGCGCAAGTGGCCAGTCTGGGCGACGCGATGCAGCTTGGTCCCTTGTTGGCGGTGATCCGTGAAGAGGGGCTCGACTACGGTGACGGGCTTGATCAGGCACTGATGGATGGCGCGGGCGGCGCAAGATGGCGGGCTGACGTGGCGCGGATTTATGATCCGGTCACGGCACGCACGCGGCTGGACGCTGCGATGCTGGCTGCCCTGTCCAACGATCCGGCGACAGTGCGGACGATGCAGGATTTCTTCGCCTCACCCCTCGGCACCAAGGCCGCGGGGCTGGAGGTGCAGGCGCGGCGGGCCTTCCTGGATCCGGCGGAAAAGGATGCGGCGACTGTGGCCTGGCTTGACATGGACGACAAGTCCAGCCCCCGCTCCGCGACGTTGCATCGGTTGATTGATGCCCTTGGACTGATTGATCTGAACGTGCAGGGCACGCTGAACGCCAATCTGGCGCTTTACCGGGGTCTTGCGCAGGGCAACGGCCTGGCGCCGCCGATGAGCGACGAGGATGCCATGGCGCTGGTCGCCGGCGAGGAAGGGCAGGCGCGGGCGGCGGCGCAGGCTTGGCTATATCCCTATTTGGCGCTGGCCTACAAACCCCTGACGGATGAAGAACTGGACGGTTATGTGGCTTATCTGACCTCCGATCCCGGCAAAAAGGCCAATTTGGCGATGTTTCACGCATTTGATGCACTGTTTGCCGAGATTTCGCATGACCTGGGGCTGGCGGTGTCCCGGCGGTTGGCCGGGCAGGATATTTGAGTTTCCCGGTCATTTGGGCCGCAGCGCGTCCGCTTCCCCGGAACTGCCCGGGCGGGCGCTGACGCACCGACTGACCTTCACAGGCCGCGCGGCGCCGCACAGTGGTAGATACCCTGTTCTCCACCCTGTCGTCCTTGGAACAGGGCCACCTCGCCAAGCTTCTGATCAAGGCACCGCCAGCCTCATGTTCCAACTCACCAGCGGGCCCACCACCCGCTTGACATCTGCCCCTGATTTCCCGATAAGCCCGCATCCCGGAGGACCACGAGTCGCTTCGGGGTTTTTCATTTGACGCCCCAAGGGGCGCGCAGTCCAAAGGCGGGGCAACCCGGCAACACCTGCAAAACAGGGGCCGCAGGACGCGGAGCGAGAGAAGGAAGAGACGATGTTCGCGGTCCTGAAGACCGGCGGCAAGCAATACAAGGTGCAGGCGGGTGACGTTCTGCGCGTTGAAAAGCTGGCGGCCATTGCTGGAGACAAGATCCAGTTCAACGAAATCCTGATGCTGGGGGGCGAGACCGTGATGGTCGGCGTTCCCCTGATCGCTGGCGCGGCTGTGCAAGCCGAGGTCATCGACCAGATCAAGGGCGAAAAGACCATCCACTTCGTCAAGCGCCGCCGGAAGCATTCCAGCCAGCGCACCAAGGGCCACCGCCAGCAATGGACGCTGGTTCGCGTCACGGACGTTCTGGCCTCGGGCGCCGAGGCTTCGGGCGTGACCGTCGCCACCGGCACCGCTGCCGCCCGCCGCACCGCTCACAACGCAGTTGCCGCTCCGGCTGCTGCGGTGGAAGCCCCCGCCAAACCCAAGCGCGCCGCCAAGGCCGCAGCAGCGAAGGAGTAACCTTCCATGGCACACAAGAAAGCCGGCGGTTCGTCCCGCAACGGTCGTGACAGCGCCGGGCGCCGTCTGGGCGTCAAGCTTTACGGCGGCCAACTGGCCATTCCGGGCAACATCATCGTCCGCCAGCGCGGCACGACCTGGTTCCCGGGCAATGGCGTCGGCATGGGCGTGGATCACACGATCTTCGCCGTCGTCGAGGGCCATGTGACCTTCAAGAAGGGCATGAAGGGCCGCACCTATATTTCGGTCCTCCCCGCTGCGGAGGCAGCCGAGTAAGCCGAACCTTTACAAAGGCTTTGTAAAAGGGGGATCGGCTGCAAAGCCGGTCCCCCGAACTTTTCCGGGGTCTTATATCCAGGGCTTCGGCCCCCCACATGTGCTTTCGAGGAGGGAAGCCATGCTGATCGACAAGATCGTCACCACACCTGTCACCATTGACGCCGGCCGCTTCACGCTGCGCCCGGCGCGCCGGTCCGACGCCGGGCTGGTCTCGCTTTACACCGGCGATCGGCGACTGGCCGAAGGCACCAGGTCTATCCCGCATCCCTTGCCGCCGGGTGCTGCCGAAAGTTATGTGGCGCAGGCGATGAAGCCGGGCTCGGACGAGGACATCTGGGTGATGGACGGCGCGGGCTCTGGCCTGCCCGAAGTGCTGGGCGTGATCAGCCTGAAGCGGATGGAGGATGGCAAGGCTACGCGCTGCCAAAGCCAGATCGGCTACTGGGTCGCGCCCGGGTTCTGGAACACCGGCATCGCGTCAGAAGCCGTGGCAGCCTTGATCGCGGCCAATCCGCAAGGGTCGAAATGCCTGTTTGCCGAGGTGTTTCAGGACAATCCCGGCTCGGCCAAGGTGCTGATCCACAATGGGTTTTCCTATCTGGGCGATGCCGAAACCTATGCGGTTGCCCGCGCCGCCCGGGTGCCAACCTGGACCTATATCAGAAAACTATCCTGAATCCGATTGATCGGGCACCTGCGAAACGGTGAATACCGGGGATCAAAATGGACGTCATTGCCACACAGCGCTTGAACCTGCGCCCGGTGACAGAAGCCGACGGGCCGGATTTGGTCACGGCTTTGGACAATCTTGACGTCAGTCGTTGGCTGTCGGTGGTGCCCTATCCTTACAACCTCACCGATTTCGGTGAGTTCCAGGACCATTTCGCCAAAGCCGGGCGAACTTGGATCATTGTCGAGGCCGGGCGCTTTGCCGGGGTCATCAGTCATGACAGTCATCTCGGGTACTGGCTGGCGCCCGAAGCACAGGGTCGCGGCATCGCCACCGAAGCCGGAAGGGCGGTGCTCGCCGAACGCTTCGCCATTGACGACGCTCCGGTGGAGTCTGGCTACTTTGCGAGCAATCATCGGTCTTGGAATGTGCTCAGAAAGCTGGGCTTTCGCGAGGTTGGGCGGTACCGAAAATTCTGCCGTGCGCTGGTCGAGGACGTGGACCACGTCGACTTGAGTCTGACCAAGGCAGATTTCATCACGTCCCTGCCGTGGGAGGCGCGCTCGGACCGGCTGACTTTTCGGGCCCTGCTGCCGGTCGATGCGGGGGCCCTGCATGAGATCGCCTGCCACTACGAGGTGACCCGCCAATTGGGGCCGAAATGGCCTTGGCCAGCGGACCTCGCGTTTACAACCACGCGGTCCCGGCCCTATATCGGCAAGGGTTTTGTCTGGGGCCTGTTCCGGGACGGTCAGTTGATCGGCACCGTCGGCGTGACCGAGGGTGAGATTGGTTACGCCGTGCATCCCGATCATCACCGGCAGGGCTTGGCGAGCGAGGCATGCCGGACCGCCTTGGCCCAGGCATTCGGGCCTATGGGCCTGACTGCCGTCGCAGCCAGTGTCTGGGCCGACAATCAGGCGTCGCTGGGCCTTTTGTCAAAGCTTGGATTCACGGTGACCGGCCATGATCTCGGCACCAATGCCTGCCGCCCCGACCCATCCCCTGGCGTGCAACTGCTTTTGACCCCAGAGGCTTTCATCGAAGCCGCAAATATCCCACGGGAGGCCTGGAGGGTGTGAAACCCTCCAGTCCCGCCGCAGCCCACCGCGCAAGGCTTGCAGAGGCGGCGCCTTGGGTCTATCGCCTGACACGCATCCCAACCTCGGTTCGTCCATGAAATTCCTTGACCTTACACGCGTCTATATCCGCTCGGGCGGCGGCGGTGGCGGCTGTGTGTCGTTCCGGCGCGACAAATATGTGGAATACGGCGGCCCGGATGGCGGTGATGGCGGCAATGGCGGTTCTGTCTGGGTGGAGGCGGTGGAGGGGTTGAACACCCTGATCGACTATCGCTATCAGCAGCATTTCTTCGCCAAATCCGGCCAGCCCGGCATGGGCAGCCAGAAGACCGGCAAGACCGGCGACGATATCACGCTGAAAGTGCCACTGGGCACCGAGATTCTGGACGAAGATGAAGAAACCGTCCTCGCCGATCTGACACGGGTGGGCCAGCGCGTCTGTCTTGCCCAGGGCGGTAACGGCGGCTGGGGCAATTTGCGCTTCAAATCATCGACCAATCGCGCACCGGCCCGGGCCAATTCCGGGCAAGAGGGTGTGGAGCGCACGATCTGGCTGCGCCTCAAACTGATTGCCGATGCCGGCCTTGTCGGGCTGCCAAACGCAGGCAAATCCACCTTTCTCGCCGCCGTCTCGAACGCGCGGCCCAAGATCGCCGACTATCCGTTCACCACGCTGGTCCCCAATCTTGGCGTCGTGGGCATCGACGGCACCGAATTCGTCATGGCCGACATTCCCGGCCTGATCGAAGGCGCATCCGAGGGCCGGGGGCTGGGCATGCAGTTCCTCGCCCATGTCGAGCGGTGCAAGGTGCTTTTGCATCTGGTGGACGGCACCTCGTCCACGATCACCAAGGATTACCGCACCATCGTGACCGAGCTTGAGGCTTACTCCGAGGTTCTGGGTGACAAGCCCCGCATTCTGGCGCTGAACAAGGTCGATGCGCTGGACGCCAAGCAAATCTCGGACCGCAGGCGCGCGCTGGAAAAGGCGAGCGGCGGCGAGGTGCATGTGATCTCGGGCGCGACGGGCCGAGGGATGACCGATGTGCTGCGGGTGATCCGGGCGCGGGTTGACCTTGGCAATGCCAAACCTGTCGTGGTGGAAGCATGGCACCCCTGAAACCCCCGGCAGTCCCTTTGGCCGCGCCCGACATTCGCGCCGCCAAGCGGCTGGTCGTGAAGATCGGCTCGGCGCTTCTGGTGGACCGCACGTCCGGCCTGAAACAGGGCTGGTTGTCGGCGCTGGCGCTGGACGTGGCCGAGGCGAAGGCGCGCGGGGCGGATGTGGTGCTGGTCTCCTCTGGCTCCATCGCGCTTGGCCGCAAGGTCCTGGGCCTGCCGGACGGCGTTTTGACGCTGGAGCAAAGCCAGGCCGCCGCTGCTGTCGGGCAAATCCGGCTGGCCCGCGCCTATGAAGAGGTGCTCGCCCCGCATGGCATCAAGACGGGGCAGATTCTGGTCACTTTGGAAGACACCGAGGATCGCCGCCGGTATCTGAACAGCCGCGCGACGATGGAAACCCTGCTGGGTCTGGGCGTCGTGCCGATCGTGAATGAAAATGACACCGTGGCGACGGACGAAATCCGTTTTGGCGACAACGACCGTCTGGCCGCGCAGATCGCGGTGACGGTCGGGGCGGATCAGTTGATCCTGCTGTCGGATGTGGACGGGTTCTATTCGGCCAATCCCCAGCAAGACGCCTCGGCCGTCCGCTTCGATCTGGTGGAGAAAATCACCCCCGAGATCGAGGCGATGGCCGGGGATTCCATCTCTGGCCTGTCCAAGGGCGGCATGAAAACCAAGTTGCTGGCCGCCAAGACCGCCGTCGCGGGCGGCTGCGCGATGGCGATCATGGAAGGCTCGGTACTGCGGCCGCTGACCGCGCTGGCGAACGGCGCGCACCGGACCTGGTTTGTGGCCGGGGCCGATCCGCAGCAGGCGCGCAAACGCTGGATCAACGCGATGAAACCGCGCGGCGAGTTGCGGCTGGATGCCGGGGCAGTCACAGCACTGATGGCAGGCAAAAGCCTGTTGCCGGCGGGGGTGACGTCGGTCAGCGGCGCGTTTGGCCGGGGTGATCCGGTGGCGATCCTGTCGCCGGACGGGGTTGTGCTCGGCAAGGGGCTGGTGCGCTATACGGCGGTTGAGGCCAAGGCGATCGCCGGGCATCGGTCGGGGGAAATTGCGGCGATTTTGGGCTACGAAGGCCGGGCGGCGCTGGTGCACCGCGACGATATGGTGATCTGAAACACCGATTTCTTCAAAGAAATCGGCTCGGAATTTTGCAAAATTCCGGTTCGGAGTTTTCAAAAACTCCGCGCACAGGACGGAAAGGGCGAGACGATGGACGGACAGTTTTCCGACATGATGGCGGACATCGGCGCCAAGGCCAAGGCCGCCGCCGCCGAACTGGCCTATGCCTCATCCGAGCGCAAGGTGGCGGCCCTGACCTCGGCCGCGCATTTCCTGTGGGAACGCCGACAGGAAATCCTTGACGCCAATTCCATCGACTGCGACGGCGGCCGCGAGAAGGGTCTGTCGCCTGCCATGCAGGACAGGCTGGTCCTGAACGAGGCGCGCATCCTGGCGATGGTCGACGGCCTGCGCTCCATCGCCGAGCAGCGCGATCCGGTGGGGCGCATTCTGGCGGAATGGGACCGGCCCAGCGGCCTGCACATCCAGCGCGTGGCAACGCCTTTGGGCGTCGTCGGCGTCATCTATGAAAGCCGCCCCAATGTGACCGCCGATGCGGGGGCCCTGTGCCTGAAAGCCGGCAATGCTGTCATTCTGCGCGGCGGCTCGGAAAGCTTCTATTCCTCGGAAGTCATTCACGATTGCATGGTGCAGGGCCTGCGCGAGGCCCGGATATCCGAGGCGGCGATCCAGATGGTGCCGACCCGTGACCGCGAGATGGTAACGGCCATGCTGCGCGCGACCGAGTATATCGACGTGATCGTGCCGCGTGGCGGCAAGGGTCTTGTTGGCCTTGTGCAGGCCGAAGCCCGCGTGCCGGTATTCGCGCATCTGGAGGGCATCTGCCATGTCTATGCCGACCGCGACGCCGATCTGGAAAAGGCGCGCCGCGTGGTGCTGAACGCCAAGACCCGCCGCACCGGCGTCTGCGGCGCGGCGGAGTGCCTTCTTGTTGACTGGCAGTTCTACACCAGGCACGGCGCGGTCTTGATCGAGGACTTGCTGAACGCCGGGGTCGAAGTGCGGGCCGAAGGGGAACTTGCCAAGATTCCGGGCACGGTGAAGGCCGCTCCGGATGATTTCGGGCGTGAGTTTCTGGGCATGATCATCGCCGTCAAACTGGTCGACGGGGTGGACGCGGCCATCGCCCATATCCGCCGCTATGGTTCCAGCCACACCGAAAGCATCCTGACCGAGAATGACGAGACGGCGGCGAAGTTCTTTCAGCGGCTCGACAGTGCCATCTTGATGCGCAACGCATCGACCCAGTTCGCCGACGGGGCAGAGTTCGGCATGGGGGCCGAGATCGGCATCGCCACCGGCAAACTGCACGCGCGCGGGCCGGTCGGGGCAGAGCAGCTGTGCAGCTTCAAATATCTGGTCACAGGCGACGGGACGATCCGCCCGTAATGCGGCGCTGCCGCGCGCGGGATTGACCGCTGTTGCAGGCATTTGCGCCCCGGGCAGGTGCTTTCGCTGAATGTCTAATTTGCGTTAACCTTCCTGAAAGCTTCATGAACAAAAAAACGAAATGCGTTTATGATCAAAGCACTACACACGATAACACGGGTGTTATCTTGGCGATAACACACCTGCCACCCTCGATGAGACTGCTCCCGGCGCGTCTATCCGCCCCTTGCGAGCCTAGAAACTCAGCCGGATGCTGGTCTGCCCCAGATCGGCGGTCAGCCTGCGCCCTTGCCGCGCGATCTCGGCGGCGGCGAGCGGGAAATGCACCACGGCCGGCGAGATGTCGGGCGCGGCACTCGGGTCCGCCAGCACGCCCCAAAGGTCTTGATCCACCTTCAAGCGCTGCGCTGTCGCCTCGATCAGCCAGCGGTCGTCCTTTTCGCTGACCTCGATCTTGCCGCCATAGGGCATCGCGGATTCAAGGCATTGGATCAACAGGAAGCTGACCTTCACGCCGGCTCGGCTCAAATCCGCGCCGGTGGCCCATTCAATCGACAGGCGGCTGCCTTGGGTCAGATCCGACAGGATGCTGCGCACCTCGGCCAGGTTCTGCCGCGCCTCGGCCCCGACCGCGCCAAAGGCCAGACGGAAGAACCGGATGCGCGCATTGGCATGTGCCACGCTTTGCGCGATCAGCGCGACCTCCGGGCTTTTCGCGCCAAGGTCCATGATCAAAAGCTCGAGCCCATTGCCGATGGCGCCGATCGGGCTGATAAGATCATGACAGATGCGGCTGCCCAGCAAGGCGGCAAGGTCGTTCGGGTTGGGCGCTTGGGTCATTCAGGCACCCGCAATCTGAAAATCGGTCGGGAAAGGCGGGATGGTGAACGCGGGGACCAAAAACGCGGGGAACAGACTGTCGCTGTTGGAGCCTGGCCAACTGGTTCGCCACCCGGGCCAGCCTGACTGGGGCCTTGGACAGGTGCAATCCAATATCGGCGGGCGCATCACCGTGAACTTCGAACATGCTGGCAAGGTGGTCATTGACGGGATCCAGGTGACGTTGATGATCGAATGGCTGCCGCAGCCATGATCATCTTCACCGGAACCTGTGAATATTCAATCGGCGATTGCAAAGAATGAACCCTGGGGCGAAAGCCGTCATGTTACCGTTGCAAGCCGGGGCCAGCACCCGGGTATCTAGCACGGTTGCAACTTGCACCGCAGCGCCTTTCTCTGGGGCGCCGTTCATTGGGGCCTTGACGCCATGACCGTGATCCTGACCCAGCCGACTTCGGCCAAACCGCAGCGCCCGAAGCCCAACGGGCCTGCCGCTGAGGACAGCGTTTATTCCCTGCGCCTTGCAGAGGGTCCGCGCGATCTGCGGGCGGCGCAGCATTTGCGCTATCTGGTTTTCGTGCGGGAACTGGGGGCTGCCGGGCCGCTGGTTGACCACGCCGCCGAATTGGAATGCGATGAGTTCGACCCGCATGTCGACCACCTGCTGCTGATCGACAACCGTGCCGATCCGGAAACTCTTACCGATGTCGTCGGCGTTTACCGTTTGCTACCCCCTGATCGTCTGGCGGTGACGGGGGGCTACTATTGTGCGGCGGAATTTGATCTGACCCCGCTGGTGGTCTCTGGCAGGCGGCTTTTGGAATTGGGCAGGTCTTGCGTTCACCCGGATCATCGTGGCGGGGCGGCGATGTATCTCTTGTGGCAGGGTCTGGCGAATTATGTGCTGGAGCGGGGAATCGAGGTGTTGTTCGGCGCGGCCTCGTTCCATGGAACGCAGGTGGAGCCTTTGGTCCAGCCGCTCGCCTGGCTGCATCACCATCACCTGGCCCCGGAAGCCCTGCGGGTGCGTCCTTTGGCCGAGGGGCGTCAACCGATGGATCTGATTGCACCGGTGGCCCTGAACCGCGCGGCCGCCATGGCGGCGATGCCCGCGCTGATCCGCGCCTATCTGCGTCTTGGCGGGTTCGTCTCGGATGGGGCTTTCATCGACCGGGCTTTCAACACGATCGACGTCTGCCTGGTGATGGATACCGCGCAGATGAGCGCCAAGCACCGTGCGTTTTACACAAGAAAGTCGGGGCGCGAAGGGTGAGTGACTGGCGCGGCGCGCCCCATCCCGTGCTGCGGATCGGCCCCCTTGGCTGGCTGCGCGTGGGTTTCCGGGGCGCTGTCCTGGGGGGCATAACCTATGGCGGGCTTGCGGTCCTGCTGGCTCTGCGCCTGATCGAGGCGCCGCTGTTTGGAGCGGCAAGGCCATGGACACCCTATGTCACGCAATTTGTCTGCAAATCGGCCTTTGCCATCTTGCGTTTGCCAATGAGCGTGACCGGCATACCCATGGCTCAGAAGGGCGCGATCGTGGCCAACCATTCGTCCTGGCTGGACATCTTCACGCTGCACGCCTGCCAAAGGGTCTATTTCGTCGCAAAATCCGAAGTGCGTGGCTGGCTGGGCATCGGCTGGCTGGCCCGGGCCACGGGCACGGTCTTCATCGCCCGCAGAGGCGCCGAGGCCAAGATTCACGCGGCCGTCCTGGAAAGCCGGCTCGCGGCGGGGCACCGGCTGTTGTTCTTCCCCGAGGGCACATCGACCGATGCGATCCGGGTGCTTCCCTTCAAATCGACGCTGTTTGCCGCGTTCTTTGCGCCCGAACTTGCGCCGCATATGCACATTCAGCCCGTGACGGTGGTCTATCACGCGCCGCCCGGGCTGGATCCGCGCTATTATGGCTGGTGGGGCGACATGGAGTTCGGACCGCATCTTCTGCTGACGCTGGCAACAGGGCCGCAGGGCAGGGTGGAGGTGATCTTCCATCCCGAGGTGCCGATTGCGGCCTTCCCCGACCGCAAGGCGCTGGCCGCCTATTGCGAGCGGGTGATCCGCACCAGCCACGCCAGCGCCGCGGCGTGAGCGCGCTTTCGCCCTGCCTTTCAGGTGCCTAGCCTCGGCACTTCGAACAAGGAGACCCCATGGATTTCCAAGCCTTGCGCACCCGACCGTGGAAGGGGTATTGTCGTCTCCGGCGGATCAAGTGCGGCATGTGCCTCAGTCGAGCCCGTAGGCTTGGCCGCGATCGGCATCTGCTTTCGTTCTGGCTAGCACATAGGGTTGACCCCCGTGACCGTCCATGAACCGACGGTCAGTCAGCTTCTTGAACACGCGGGTCTTGGGTCCGTCCAGGGTAAACAAGTAAGAATAGTCGGCCTGTGCCTGCAGGAACCGCACGAATTCCTTCACCGAGTGCAGTTGCACATCATCCACCAGCAACAGCCCCCCTTGGCGCAGCATCGCGTGCATGTAGCAAAAATCGACAAACACAGTCGGCCAGCCATGCCCACCGTCCATCAACGCCAGATCCACGCTCAGCCGCCTGGCTCCTTTGAGGGCAGCCAGTCGCGGCAGGCAGGTTTCCGACCGTTCCACATGCTTGCGCAAGGCCGCCATGGGCACATCCTTGTCGGTGCAGAACCGCTCCAGCCGGGCGAACAGATCGGCATCCGGCGCAATCGAGATCACCTCGGCCGCGCCCGGCAAAAGGAACGCTATGGTCGAAGCGCCCGTCCCGGTTTCAAGGATCCGCGCTGACCCTTGCCCATATTCGATGGCGAGATCATGCATCCTTCGCAACGGGCGGCTGCCAAAGCCGCCGGCATTCCAGACATCCTCCCAGAAATGCAGCTTCGGGATATCGGCCAGAAAGTCCTCCAGGCTCAGCACATCCATTCCTTTCGCGGCAATGGCGCGGCGAGCATCTTTACTGACCGGGCCAGATCGATTCGGCAAGCCAGGGTGATTCGCCGCCCGAAGGCTCGCATCGGGGCTAGTCAGGCATCCAGTGATTCGCTACTCTGCCTGGCACAGGACTCAGGGGTTTCAACCCGGGCCGGGCAGTAAACGGACAGGCGGACTTTCCATGACTGAGATGGTCTATGGCTCCATGCCCTCACGGGTGCGCGAGCCGGTGCTGCCGCGCTGGTGGCGCACGATCGACAAATGGACCCTGACGGCGGTGCTGGCGCTGTTCGGCATCGGCATGCTGCTGGGCCTTGCCGCTTCGGTGCCGCTGGCCAGCAAGAACGGACTGCCACCGTTCTATTACGTCCAGCGCGAGGCGGCTTTCGGGGCGATGGCCCTGGTGGCGATGTTCCTGTCGTCCATGCTGTCGCCCGGTCAGATTCGCCGGTTTGGCGTCTTGGGGTTTGGTTTGTCTTTCGTCGCGCTGGCGCTGTTACCGATCTTGGGCACAGATTTCGGCAAGGGCGCGGTCCGCTGGTATTCGCTTGGCTTTGTCTCGTTCCAGCCGTCGGAGTTTCTGAAGCCCTGTTTCATCATCACCTCGGCCTGGCTGATGGCGGCGGCGAGCGAGATCAACGGTCCGCCCGGCAAGCTGATCTCTTTCGTGATGACCGTCGTTGTGGTCGGGTTTCTGGCGACGCAGCCGGACTTCGGCCAGACCATGCTGGTGCTGTTCGGCTGGGGCGTGGTGTATTTCGTGGCAGGCGCGCCGATGCTGCTGATCGCCGGGTTGATCGGGCTGATCACCTCTGGCGGCTGGTTCGCCTATCACCACTCCCAACATTTTGCCCGCCGCATCGACGGCTTTCTGAACGCCGACATCGACCCGCGCAGCCAGATCGGCTATGCGACCAACGCCATTCAGGAGGGCGGTTTTTTCGGTGTGGGTGTGGGCGAGGGACAGGTGAAATGGACCCTGCCGGACGCCCATACCGACTTCATCATCGCGGTCGCGGCCGAGGAATACGGGCTGATCCTGGTGCTGGTGATCCTCGCTTTGTATGCCTTCATCGTTGCGCGGTCCTTGGTGCGGTTGATGCGGGAGCGTGACCCTTTCGTGCGGCTGGCGGGTTCGGGCCTTGCCTGCATCTTTGGGGTGCAGGCGATGATCAACATCGGCGTCGCAGTGCGGCTGTTGCCGGCCAAAGGCATGACGCTGCCATTTGTCAGCTACGGGGGGTCTTCGGTGATCGCTGCTGGGATCACCGTTGGCATGCTGCTGGCGCTGACTAGGGTAAGGCCGCAAGGCGCGATCTCTGACATCTTCCGGAAGAAGCGCTGATGCCGTTCCTGCTGATCGCGGCAGGCGGCTCGGGCGGGCATATGTTCCCGGCCCAGGCCTTGGCCGAGGCGATGGTGGCCAAGGGCTGGCGCGTCAGGCTTTCGACCGATTCGCGGGGGGCACGCTATGCGGGCGGCTTTCCCGATGAGGTGGAGCGGGTCGTGCTGTCCTCTGCGACTTTCGCGCGGGGCGGATTTGTGGCCAAGGCGCTGGCGCCGATCAGGATTGTGGGTGGGGGGATCTCGGCCATCTGGCAGTTCTGGCGCGACCGCCCTTCGGTGGTGGTCGGATTTGGCGGCTATCCGACGATTCCGGCCTTGATCGCGGCCTATCTTCTGCGACTGCCCCGGATGATTCACGAACAGAACGGTGTCTTGGGCCGGGTCAATCAGGTCTTCGCCGCGCGCGTGCAGACCGTCGCCTGTGGGACATGGCCGACAAAATTGCCCGAGGGCGTGACTGGCGAGCCGGTGGGCAATCCCGTCCGGCAGACCGTGCTCGACCGGGCTGCGGCGCCTTATATCCCGCCGGGCGACTATCCGATGGAGCTTCTGGTGATCGGCGGCAGTCAAGGCGCGCGGGTGCTGTCCGACGTCGTCCCCGCGGCAATGGCGGCCTTGCCGGACGGCCTGCGGGGCTTGCTGCGCATTGCGCATCAAGCCCGCGTCGAGGATCATGACCGGGTCGTCGCAGCCTATGCTGCCGCCGGTATCAAGGCCGAAGTCGAGCCGTTCTTCGCCGACGTGCCGCGTCGGCTCAGCGAGGCACAACTGGTCATCTCGCGGTCCGGGGCCTCGTCGGTGGCCGACATCTCGGTGATCGGGCGGCCTTCGATCCTGATTCCCTATGCCGCTGCAACCGGCGATCACCAGACGGCCAATGCGCGCGGACTGGTTGAGGCGGGCGGCGCTGTGCTGATGCCGGAGGTCGGGCTTGACGCCGCCCACCTTTCCGCAGAAATCGCCGCGATACTGACCGAATCCGACCGGGCCGAGACAATGGCGCGGGCTGCCCTGTCACAGGGGCGGCCGGATGCCACTGCCCGGCTCGTCGCGCTGGTTGAAGCCCTTGCCACCCCGATTTCGCCCGGAGTCCGTGCATGAACGCCACCAAACTGCCGCTGGAGCTTGGCCCGATCCACTTCATCGGCATCGGAGGCATCGGGATGTCGGGTATCGCCGAGGTGCTGATGACACTGGGCTACGGCGTGCAAGGCTCGGACGCGCGGTCCAGCAAGATCACCGACCGGCTGGTCGGTCTTGGGGCGCGGGTCTTCGAGGGGCAAAAGGCCGAGAATATCGGTGAGGGGGTGTCGGTCGTCGTCATCTCCTCGGCCATCAAGAAGGGCAATCCGGAGTTGGAAGAGGCGCGGCGGCGCAAGTTGCCGGTGGTGCGCCGGGCCGAGATGCTGGCCGAACTGATGCGGCTGAAGTCGAATGTCGCGGTGGCGGGAACCCATGGCAAGACCACGACGACAACGATGGTGGCGACGTTGCTCGACAAGGGCGGGTTTGATCCGACCGTGATCAACGGTGGGGTGATCCATGCCTATGGCTCCAACGCGCGGGCCGGGGCGGGGGAGTGGATGGTGGTGGAGGCGGACGAAAGCGACGGCTCTTTCAACCGTCTGCCGGCGACGATTGCCATCGTGACCAACATCGACCCCGAGCATATGGAGCATTGGGGGACGATCGAGGCGCTGCGGAAGGGTTTTTTCGATTTCGTCTCGAACATCCCGTTTTATGGGCTTGCGGTGTGCTGCACCGACCATCCCGAAGTGCAAGCGCTGGTGGGCCGGGTGACCGACCGGCAGATCGTGACGTTCGGCTTCAACTCCCAGGCCGACGTGCGGGCGGTGAACCTGCGGTATGAAGCGGGGCGGCCGGTCTATGACGTGCTTCTGCAGAACGAGGTTGGCAAGCCGGTGATCGAGGGCGTGCGGTTGCCGATGCCGGGGGATCACAACGTGTCGAACTCACTGGCCGCCATCGCGGTGGCGCGGCATCTGGGGATGAAGCGGGACGAGATCAAGGCGGCGCTCGCCAACTTCGAAGGGGTGAACCGCCGCTTCACCACGGTCGCCGAGGTGAACGGCGTGACGATCATCGACGACTACGGCCACCACCCGGTCGAAATTGCAGCAACGCTGAAAGCCGCGCGGCAGGCAGTGGCCGACACCCCCGACGCACGGGTCATCGCGGTGCACCAGCCCCACCGCTTTTCCCGCCTGCACAACCTGTTTGAAGAGTTCTGCGCCTGCTTCAACGAGGCGGATGTGGTGGGCATAGCCGAAGTCTATGCGGCAGGCGAGGAATCGATCCCGGGCGCCAGCCGCGATGATCTGGTGGCAGGGCTGATCGCGCACGGCCATCGGCACGTGCGGGCGGTGATGGACGAGGCGGATTTGCTTCGGCTGTTCAAGGAACAGGCAAGGCCGGGGGATTTCTTCGTTTGCCTTGGCGCGGGGTCGATTTCCGCCTGGGCGAACGCGTTGCCGGCGAAGTTGATGGGGCAAGCGGTCTGACGCTGGCTTTTTTCCACCGCCAACGATTTTCCTTCGAAAAATCAGGCTCCCGCCACGATGATGCCTGAATTTTCGTGGGAAATTCGTTGGCATCAGGAGGCGAAAAATGTTGAGCACACCACTGGTTTTCGGCTGTCTTTGGACAATTGCCGCCTCTGCGACGGCGATGCTGCCGCTGCGCTTTCAGCGCTATCCGGGGTTTCCTCTGCTGATTGTCGCGCCGGTACTGCTGGTCTGGATCGGTGAGTTTCACGGCTGGCTGTGGCTGGCTGCAGGCCTGTTTGCTTTCCTGTCGGTGTTCCGCCGCCCGCTGAACTACCTTTGCCGCAAGGCGCTGGGTCTGCCGGCAGATCTGCCCGCGGAACTGCGCCAGTGAGTTTTTCATTCAATTGCTGCCGGAGTTGAGGCCATGATGCTGCCTTTGATGGCCGGGTGCCTGTGGCTGATCCTGGCAAACATGATTGCCATGTTCCCCTCGCGCGATCACCACTGGACCAACGCTTATATTCTGATGTCGATTGGCGTCCCGCTGCTGGTCTGGATCGGCTGGACCAACGGGCCGCTGGTGGCTGGGGCGTTCCTGGTCGGCGGCGCCAGCGTGCTGCGCTGGCCGGTGTATTTTATGGCGCGCTGGTTCAGATCGGTGTTTTCCCGGTAGGGTGGGTGATCCACCCATCTTGTGCGATAGATGGGTGAATCATCCTTCCTACGGATCCTCATGACCCTTCCTTCTGTTCGCGGCACCCTGACCGCCAATCGCCCGCTTGTTGACTTGACCTGGCTGCGCGTGGGCGGGCCGGCGGATTGGCTGTTTCTTCCGGCGGATGAGGACGACCTGGCGCAATTTCTCGCCGCGCTCGACCCGGCGACCCCGGTGTTCCCAATTGGAGTCGGATCGAATCTGATCGTACGAGACGGCGGCATCCGGGCCGTGGTGGTCCGGCTGGGGCGGGGGTTCAACGCCATAACCTTCGACGGCGAAACGGTCACCGCAGGCGCAGCCGCGCTGGATGCTCATGTGGCAAAGCGCGCCGGGGAGGCGGGGATGGATTTGACCTTCCTGCGCACCATTCCCGGCTCCGTCGGCGGGGCGGTGCGGATGAATGCCGGGTGCTATGGCAGCTATGTGAAGGACCATCTGGTCACGGTCCGTGTGATTACGCGGGCGGGAGAGGTCCGGACTCTTGTCGCCGATGACCTGCATCTCGCCTACCGCCAGTCCCGTTTGCCCGAGGGCTGGACCATCACCTCTGCCACCTTTCGTGCTGCGAAAGCCGATCCCGCCGCCCTCGCCGCGCGCATGGACGCGCAGGTGGCCCAACGCGACGCGTCGCAGCCGACCAAGGACCGTTCGGCCGGATCGACTTTCCGCAATCCGGCCGGATTTTCCTCGACCGGCCGCGCCGAAGACAACCACGATCTGAAGGCCTGGAAGCTGATTGCCGATGCCGGAATGCGCGGCGCGCGGCGTGGTGGCGCGCAGATGTCTGACATGCACGCCAATTTCCTCATCAACACCGGCGGGGCGACTGCCGCCGATCTGGAGGAATTGGGTGAGGAGGTCAGAAAAAGGGTTTTCCAACACAGCGGGATCGCGCTAGAGTGGGAAATCATGCGGGTGGGCGAACCACGCGCTGAATAACAAAAAATGGGGCCGATAACGGCCTTTGAGGCAGGAATGGCGGGCAGGGGTGCATCAGCAGCGCCCCGCGTGGCGGTACTGATGGGGGGCCTCTCGGCGGAACGAGAGGTGTCTCTGTCGTCAGGGCGGGAATGCGCCCGGGCACTGCGAAACGCGGGATACGAGGTGATCGAGGTCGATGCTGGCCGCGATCTCGCCTTGCGTTTGGCTGAGCTTGCCCCCGATTTCTGTTTCAACGCCCTGCACGGCCGCTGGGGCGAGGATGGCTGTGTCCAGGGCCTGCTGGAATGGTCGGGCATCCCTTATACCCATTCGGGCGTTCTGGCCTCGGCCCTCGCGATGGACAAATCCGCCGCCAAAGCCGCTTATGCCGCTGCCGGGCTGCCGACCGTGCTTTCGGTTCTGGCGCGCCGGGATGAGGTGGCTGCGGCCCATGTCCTGCCGCCGCCCTATGTCGTCAAGCCGAACAACGAAGGCTCCTCGGTTGGCGTCTATATTGTTCGCGAAGGCGCCAATGCGCCGCGGCTGGCCGAGACGATGCCCGAAATGGTGATGGTCGAAACCTATGCGCCGGGGCGCGAATTGACGGTGGCCGTGCTGGGCGACCGGGCGCTGGCGGTGACCGATATCCTGACCTCGGGCTGGTATGACTACGAGGCAAAGTATGCCGCCGGCGGATCGCGGCACGTGATCCCGGCAGATATTCCTGCGCAGATCGCCACGGCTTGCCTCGATTACGCCCAGCGCGCGCATCGGGTTTTGGGGTGCCGGGGGCTGAGCCGGACCGATTTCCGATGGGACGAGGCGCGGGGCCTGCAAGGTCTGGTCCTGCTGGAAACCAACACCCAGCCCGGCATGACGCCCACATCGCTGGCGCCGGAACAGGCGGCCTATTGCGGCATCAGCTTTCCCGAACTGTGCGACTGGATCGTGAAGGACGCCTCATGCAATCGCTAGGCCGCCCCGCCCCTGTCCGCCGCGACCCCGCGCCGTCGCGGCTGCGGTATCGGCTGCACCGGCTTTGGCTGACGCCGCTGTTCCGCGTGACGTTCAGGCTGGGTCTTCCGGCCTTGGTTTTTCTGCTGGCAGTCACACTGTATATGTCGAGCGCGGCCCGGCGTGCTGCCTTTGTGGCACAAATTGAGACGGTGAAAGCCTCGTTTGAAGAGCGTCCCGAATTCCGCGTCTCACTGATTTCGATCAGCGGGGCTGCGCCGGAACTGGCGGATGCGGTGCGCTCTCGCATGGGCATCAGGTTGCCGGTGTCCTCCTGGAAGTTGGACCTCGACGCCGCCCGAGCAAGTGCAGAGGCGCTGGATGCGGTAGAAAGCGCCAAGGTGAAGATCAACGGCGGCGAACTGGTGGTGGAAATCACCGAACGCACCCCGGCGCTGGTCTGGCGCAGTGACAAGGGTCTGGCACTGGTCGATGCCACCGGCCACCGTGTTGCGGGGCTCGCCTCGCGTGCCGATCGCCCCGATCTGCCCCTTGTCGCGGGGGAGGGTGCCGATGCCGCTGCGGCTGAAGCGCTGGAAGTCTGGCAAGCCGCAGCGCCTTTGTCCCAGCGCATCCGCGGACTCATCCGAGAGGGCAACCGGCGCTGGAATCTGGTGCTGGACCGGGGTCAGACCGTGCTTTTGCCCGCAATCGATCCGGTTTCCGCCGTCGAGCGCCTGTTGGCGCTGGACAAAGCCGACAACCTGCTCGCCCGCGATCTGACCGCCATTGACCTGCGCGACTTGCGCCAACCGGTGCTGCGCCTTGGCGCGACGGCGCTTGCCACCTTGCGCGGCATCCCCGCAACCGACACCGCCACATCGGAGAAGACGCCATGACCGACCTTTATCAGGCTCAGCGTGCCATGCGGAACATGCGGGGGGCCGCCCTGCAACGCGGAGTGATCGCCATTCTGGACGTAGGCACCTCGAAGATCGGATGCCTGATCCTTCGGTTTGACGGGGCAGAGACGGGGCGTGAAAGCGACGGCGTCGGCCCGATGGCAGGGCAAGCGAATTTCCGGGTGATCGGAGCGGCTACGACGCGGTCGCGGGGGGTCAGATTCGGCGAGATCACCGTCATGAACGAGACCGAGCGCGCGATCCGCACCGTGGTGCAAGCCGCACAGAAGATGGCAGCGGTACGGGTGGATCATGTGATTGCCTGTTTTTCGGGCGCTGAACCCCGCAGCTATGGCCTTGCCGGGGAAGTAGAACCGCAGGATTCTGTCGTCACCGAACAGGACATCGCCCGCGTTCTGGCCGCCTGCGATCAGCCCGACATCGGCGAGGGGCGCGAGGTGTTGCACGCCCATCCGGTGAACTTCGCGCTCGACCACCGCACCGGCCTTGGTGATCCGCGCGGCCAGATCGGCAACCGTCTGGCCTGTGACATGCACTTGCTGACGGTGGATGCGGCGGTGATCCAGAACCTCCTCTACTGCATCAAGCGCTGCGATCTGGACCTCGCCGGGATTGCCTCGTCGTCTTACGTATCCGGAATTTCCTCGCTGGTCGAGGATGAGCAGGAACTGGGCGCGGCCTGCATCGATCTTGGCGGCGGCACCACGGGCATTTCGATCTTCCTGAAAAAGCACATGATCTATGCGGATTCCGTGCGGCTTGGCGGGGATCACGTCACCTCGGACATCTCCAAGGGCCTGCAAGTCCCGACGGCGGTGGCCGAGCGGATCAAGACCAAGCATGGCGGTGTGCAGGCGACCGGCATGGACGACCGCGAGATGATCGAGATCGGCGGGGACTCAGGCGACTGGGAACGGGACCGCCGTCAAATCAGCCGGACCGAACTGATCGGCATCATCCGCCCCAGGATCGAGGAAATCCTGGAAGAGGTGCGGGCCCGGCTGGACGTGGCGGGGTTCGACACTTTGCCCAGCCAGCAGATCGTACTGACTGGTGGGGCGAGCCAGATCCCGGGACTGGATATGCTGGCGAGCCGCATCCTTGGCCAGCGCGTCCGCATGGGCCGGCCGTTGCGGGTGCAAGGCTTGCCGCAGGCGGCGACGGGTCCGGCGTTTTCCTCGACTGTGGGGCTTTGCCTGTTCGCGGCGCACCCTCAAGATGAATGGTGGGATTTCGACATCCCGTCCGACCGCTATCCCGCGCGGTCGCTGAAAAGGGCCTTTAAATGGTTCAAAGACAACTGGTAACCGCAATATCCGGCATGAATGCCGATATGCCGCAGATTCTGCGGCGGAAAACCCCATATTTTGTGGGGATATGCTAAATATTTCGTGACCTCGCCCCGGCAGTTCGGTAGAATCAACAACAATTCGGGCGGCTGGCCGGGACAACGGGGCAGGGCAGCAGGACACCGAACGGGACAGAGACGCGCAATTGCCGCGCTAAAACAGGCGGACGGGACATGACCTTGAACTTGACTTTGAGCCAGGATCACGAAGAGCTGAAGCCGCGCATCACCGTCTTCGGTGTCGGCGGGGCAGGCGGCAACGCGGTCAACAACATGATCGAGAAGCAGCTTGAAGGGGTCGAGTTCGTCGTGGCGAACACCGACGCGCAGGCCTTGCAGCAGTCCAAGGCGCAGCACCGCATCCAGATGGGGGTGAAAGCCACCGAAGGTCTGGGCGCAGGGGCGCGTCCCTCGGTCGGCGCAGCTGCCGCGGAAGAGACGATCGAAGAAATCGTCGATCATCTGGCAGGCGCGCATATGTGCTTCATCACCGCGGGCATGGGCGGCGGCACGGGTACCGGCGCAGCCCCGATCATCGCGCAAGCGGCGCGGGAATTGGGTGTGCTGACGGTCGGCGTGGTCACCAAACCCTTCCAGTTCGAAGGCAACAAGCGGATGCGCCAGGCGGAGGAAGGGATCGAGGCCCTTCAGCGCGTGGTGGACACGTTGATCGTCATTCCGAATCAGAACCTGTTCCGGCTCGCGAACGAGCGTACGACATTCACCGAAGCCTTCGCCATGGCAGACGATGTCCTCTACCAGGGCGTCAAAGGTGTGACGGACCTGATGGTGCGGCCCGGCCTGATCAACCTCGACTTCGCCGACGTGCGCGCCGTGATGGACGAGATGGGCAAGGCGATGATGGGTACTGGCGAAGCGCAGGGCGATGACCGCGCCGTCCAGGCCGCCGAAAAGGCGATTGCCAACCCGCTACTGGATGAAATCAGCCTGAACGGCGCGAAGGGCGTGCTGATCAATATCACCGGTGGTTATGATCTGACGCTGTTCGAACTGGACGAGGCTGCGAACATCATCCGCGAGAAGGTCGATCCCGACGCGAATATCATCGTCGGCTCGACTCTCGACACGTCGATGGAAGGCCGCATTCGCGTGTCGGTCGTCGCCACCGGCATCGATATCGCCAAGGGCCGCGCCGACAACCCGGCGGTGCGCCGGTCGATGGCTGAACCGCTGAAGGCCGCGCATGTTGTCGCCCCCATCGCCGCGATGGTGACAGAAGCCCCGCGCCGCGAAGCAGCGATGGCGCTGCAACAGCGTCCGGCGCCGGTCACCGCCCAAGAACCCGCCCCGATGATGACCGAAGCGCAGGACAGCGGCTTGTTCGACGCCGGTGCCTATGCCCGCCACGATGCCGCCGAGGCAGCGGACGAGGTGCCCGCCCCGGCCTATCGCCCGCAGGCCCATCCCGACGTGCAGCGCCCTGTCGCCGCCAGCCACGATGTGGACCCCGCGAGCTATATTGCCCCGCGTCCGCGCATGGCTGGTCAGCCGTCGCCGGAAGCACTGAAACGACTTCAGGCGGCGGTCTCAAGGGCCCCATCGGCTGCGCCGCTGCGTCAGGCGGCCCCCGGCCGCACTCCGGAGCCCGCGCCCAAGCCCCCCGCCGAGCGCCGGTTTGGCATCGGCAACCTGATCAACCGGATGGCCGGCGGCCCGGCTTTGGCAGATCCGGTTCAGGCCAAACGCAATCAGCCGCCGGTGACCTCTTATGAAGAGGATGCCGACCAGGCCGCCGATCAGGACAAGATCGAGATTCCGGCTTTCCTGCGCCGCCAGGCAAACTAGTTAACGCTGCAGCGCAGAAACACGGAGTGAAAACCCAAGGCGATACCTTGGGTTTTTCCATTTCAAATCAACCGATTATGCCCTGTAACATGCGGTTACAATGTGTGAATTGAACCGCAGCATGGGCGTGCCTAGTTAGGGATAACGAGACGGGGCAGATCCCGCGAACAAGACCTATCGAAAGCAGAATGCCGTGCAACAGACATTGAAATCCTCGGTCACCTTTCAAGGTGCCGGACTGCATACTGGCAGAGCCGTTCGGATGGTCGTGCGTCCTGCCTCGGCTGACTACGGCATCTGGTTCCGCCGCACCGATCTGACCTCGGGCGATGCGCTGATCCCGGCGCGCTGGGATGCGGTTGAACCGACGGCCTTGTGCACCTTTCTGACCAACGGCCACGGCGCCACGGTGCAAACAGTTGAACACCTGATGGCGGCACTGGCTGGCCTTGGCATCCACAATGCCCTGATCGAGATCGACGGGCCGGAAGTGCCGATCCTGGACGGCTCTGCCATGCCATTCGTGGATCGGCTTCTGGCGCGCGGCCTGATCCAGCAGGCAGTGCCGGTGCGGGCGTTCCGCGTGTTGAAGGTGGTCGAAGTGCGGGACGGCTCGGCGCTGGCCCGGCTGGAGCCCGCGGATATGTTGGAAATCGATTTTGCCATCGACTTTGCCGAGCCCGCGATTGGGCATCAATCCCGCAAGCTGAACATGTCGAACGGCAGCTTCGTGCGCGAACTCAGCGACAGCCGTACCTTTTGCCGTGCGGCAGACATAGACGCCATGCGTGCGCGGGGCCTTGGGCTTGGCGGCACGCTGGACAACGCGGTGGTCTTTGATGGCGACAAGATTCTGACTCCGGGCGGTCTTCGCCACCCGGATGAACCTGTGCGTCACAAGATGCTGGACGCCTTGGGCGATCTGGCGCTGGCGGGCGGTCCGATTCTTGGCCGTTACACTGGCGTACGCGCCGGGCATACGATGACCAACCGGTTGCTGCGCAAGCTTTTTGCCGATCCCTATGCGGTGGAACAGGTTGATGTGGGCGGTCCTGCGGGCAGGAAACTTCCGGGGATGGGTGTGCGCCGCACCGACGTTCCGGCCCACGCCTGATCCTCGAACACGAACTCGCCAACGGGCGTCTCCGGGCGCAAACCCGTTTTGCGCCCGGAATTTATCTGTGCTAGGAGGACTTCCGAAGCAGGGCGGACGGGGGGAAATTGCCTTCAGAATGACCGCCCCCGGAAGAGGTGAATTCATGGCGGCACAGGCGGGCAGGGGCAAGCTGCGGAAGACCCTCCGCTTCGCCCCGATGGCCGTGCTGGCCCTAAGCTTGGTCTTGGCGGGTTGCTCGCCAAAGGCCAACACGGCCGCGGTGGCGCTGGACAACTACACCGCCGAAGACATCTACAAGGCGGGCGAGTTGGTACTGTCGACCGGCAAGCGTCCCAAGGATGCGCTTCACTATTTCCAAGAAGTTCAGCGGCTGTATCCCTACACACAATGGTCGCAGCGCGCGCTGATCATGGAAGCTTATACCGACCACAAGACGCGCAAGTACGAAGAAGCGCGGACGGCTGCGCAGCGGTATCTTGACCTTTATCCGGGCGCTGAGGATGCGGCCTATGCCCAGTATCTGCTGGCTTTATCCTACTACGACCAGATCGACGAAGTCGGCCGCGACCAAGGCCTGACCTATCAGGCGCTGCAGGCGTTGCGCGAAGTGATCGAGAAGTATCCCGACAGCGACTACGCCCGCTCTGCCATTTTGAAGTTCGACCTGGCCTTCGACCACCTCGCCGCCAAGGAAATGGAAATCGGGCGCTACTACCTGAAAAGTGGGCATTACACAGCGGCGATCAACCGCTTTCGATCCGTCGTGCAGGATTTCCAGACCACAACCCAGACCGCTGAAGCGCTGGAGCGGCTGGTAGAGGCGTATCTGGCGCTCGGATTGCCTGAGGAAGCCCAGACGGCAGGGGCCATTCTGGGCTATAATTACCAGTCTTCGCCGTTCTATCAGGATGCTTTCAACCTCTTGCAAAATCAGGGGCTTTCGCCGGAAGCCAAGGGCACCAGTTGGCTAAGCCAGGTTTATCGCCAGATGGTCAAGGGCGAATGGATGTGACGCCGGCGGGCACAGTGCCCATCCTGCGGGCAAAGCTTTGGATGCACCCATGCTGCTGAGCCTGGAGATCCGCGATCTGCTGATCATCGACCGGTTGGAACTGGTGCTGGCACCGGGGCTGAACGTCCTGACCGGAGAGACAGGGGCGGGCAAGTCGATCCTGCTGGACGCATTGGGCTTTGTGCTGGGCTGGAAGGGCCGCGCAGATCTGGTGCGTCAGGGCGCGGATCAGGGGGAAGTGACGGCGATTTTCGATCTGGCGGCTGGCCACGTGGCATTGGCGGTGTTGGCGACTGCGGGTTTGACCGCGGAGGCGGGCGATCTGATTCTGCGCCGCACGGTCAGCTTGGACGGCAGGCGGCAGGCGTTCGTGAATGACCGCCGCGTCTCGGCCGAGATCTTGCGCGATCTGGGGGATACGCTGGTCGAACTGCACGGCCAGCACGACGACCGGGGGCTGCTCAATCCGCGTGGCCATCGGGCGCTTCTGGATGATTTTGCGGGGCTGGATCTTGGCGATCTGCGACAGGCGTGGCGGTCGCGGGCGCAGGCGCGGGGCGATTTGCTGGTGGCAGAGGGCGCTTTGGCTGCAGCGAAGGCCGAGGAAGATTTTCTGCGCCATGCCGTCAAGGAACTGGACAAGCTGGCCCCCCGGCCGGGTGAGGATGCGGGTTTGGACAGCCGCCGCAGGATGATGCAGGCTTCAGAACGCATTCGCGCGGATATCTTGCGGGCCCACAAAGGGCTCAGTGACGGTGCCGAGGGCGCGCTGCTGGATGCGCAGCGATGGCTGGATGCGGTTGCGGACCGGGCCGAGGGGATGCTGGATTCTGCGCTCGCGGCTTTGGCGCGGGCGTTGAACGAGTTGAGCGATGCTGTGCAGGGGGTAGAAGATTGCCTCGGTCAGCTTGACGTGAACCCCGGCGCGTTGGAGGTGGTGGAGGAGCGCCTGTTCGCCATCCGCGCCTTGGCCCGCAAACATGGCGTCGCACCCGATGATCTGGCTGCGCTGGGGGATGGTCTGCGCAGCCGGCTGACGGCGCTGGATGACGGGGCCAAGGACGTGCCGCGCCGGCAGAAAGACGTTGCGGAGGCAGATGCGGCTTTTGCGGCAGAGGCGGCTCGGGTGTCGAAGCTGCGGGTTGACGCCGCCAAACGGCTGGATAGGGCGATGGCCGGAGAATTGGCGCCGCTGAAGATGGAACGCGCGCGCTTCACCACAGAACGCAGCCCTGCTGAGCCGGGCCCAGAGGGGGTGGATGCCATCACCTTCACCGTCGCCACCAATCCCGGCGCGCCGCCCGGGCCATTGAACCGCATCGCCTCGGGCGGCGAGTTGAGCCGGTTTCTGTTGGCGCTGAAGGTTTGCCTGACCGGGCAATCCCCCGGGTTGACGCTGATCTTTGACGAGATCGATCGGGGCGTCGGGGGTGCTACGGCAGACGCCGTGGGACGGCGTTTGAAGGCGCTGGCGGGGGACGGGCAGGTGCTGGTCGTCACGCATTCGCCGCAGGTCGCCGCCTTGGGCGCACACCACTGGCGGGTTGAGAAAGTGGTGAAGGCCAACCAGACCCGCACTGGCGTGATCTGGCTGGATGAAGTGGCGCGGACCGAGGAAATTGCCCGGATGCTGGCGGGCGACCGCGTTACGGACGCCGCGCGGGCGGCGGCTCAGGAACTGCTGAACGCAACGTAGGATGGGTAATTCACCCATCTGTTCTGGCGGAGATGGGTGAATCACCCATCCTACAGTCTAATTCGAAACCGCCGCGAAACTCAGCACCACGGCGGTCCACCCCTCCGGCCGCGCGA
>Ga0105047_10004042_pt1 | contig 25706 bp, 15 predicted proteins | sample MAT04_FD_78384 | JGI IMG/M metagenome (GOLD analysis project Ga0105047, IMG submission 78384) | Freshwater microbial communities from Lake Fryxell liftoff mats and glacier meltwater in Antarctica - MAT-04 (megahit assembly) | ecosystem: Environmental > Aquatic > Freshwater > Ice > Liftoff...
ACACGCCGATCACGCACGTTTGGATCCTGTTGGAGGGTGAAATTCTTCAACAGCGCCGCGAGTTGGATGCGCAGGGCCGGCCGAGCCAGTATCTCGAACATACCTGCGTCCAGACCGCCCAGAACTCCCCGTACACCCCGGACACCCCGGACGCCCGCAACGCCATGCTGGGTGTCTATGACTATCTCTTTGATACCACCACCTATCGCACCCGCGCGCGCGCCGTTGTGCCGTGCCGGTTGCTGGCGATCGAAATTGCCGCCTTGAGCCGGTTGGTTTTCCGGTTTCCCAGCATACGCAAACTGCTGGCCCCCCTGGAGATTATCGAACGCCTGCTCTCCTTTCCCCTCGTCGGCGCCGTCGAACCGGTGGGCCTGGGTCTGATGGCCGACGCGCTGAAGAAGGTCAAGTATGCAGAAGGCGAAGCCATCTATAAGGCCGGCGACAACAACAAGCTCGTCTATCTCTTGAACCATGGTCAAGTGGAAGTAAAGTGGATCGATGGCCGCGTCAGCTGGCTCGGCAACGGCGCGCTCTTTGGCTTGGCGAGTGGGATTGGCGCCACCAATGCGGCGAGCGATCGCACGATGGCGCACGCGGCCACGGCCACCATGACGTCGGACGTGTACACCCTTTCGCATGCCGACTTCTATGCCATCACAGGCTTTTCACCGGATGCGGCGGGGCTGACGGCGGTCGAGCAGCGCGAGCAACTCATCGATCATCTGCCCATCTTCAGCCAGTTTAGCGAAACCCAACGCCGGCAACTGACCGGCTACTTCAGCCACAACTACTATCCGACCAATCATCTGCTCATCCAACAAAACGAACAGGCCGACAGCCTGTGGGTGCTCATGCCGGGCGGCAATGCCATCATTCGCGCCTTGGACGACACCGGCAAAAATATGTTGGTCACCGTGGCGGCGAGCACGACCTACTTCAGCGAAACTGCACTCCTGGGCGAAATTGCGCAGGACTCCACCGTGGAAGCCGACGCCGGCAGCGAATGGCTGCGCCTGCATTGGCGCGATTTTGACCAATTTGACAACGTCGACCCCGACGACCTGCGCGCCATGTTGGAGATCAAGTCCACCAAACAGCCCGCGCTCGTCGGCAAAACAGCGCGCAAGAAATATCCCTGGCTGCAGCCAGGCGAAGCCGTCGTCTATTTCAGCCGCCGCCATTGGGTGGCTTTTATTCGCAAAAACGCCTTGACGCTCATCTTCCTCGCCTTCCTCCTTGCCTTCCTCGTGCTGGGTTGGATCATCCCAGGCTTTCAAGGATGGATTCAATTCAGCGTGATTATTCTGCTGATCCTGTCTGTTCTCGCGTTGATTTGGGGGATCATCGACTATCGCAACGACTGGCTGGTGGTCACCAATCGTCGTGTCGTCTACCAGGAAAAGCTGCTCTTTGTGCAGGTATGGCGCAAGGAGGCGCCGCTCGAGGCCATCCAGAACGTGAACTTCCTGAATACCTTTTTTGGCAAGTGGCTCAAATACGGCACCCTGGTCGTGCAGACCGCCGGCACTACGGGCGCCATCTCCTTTAACTACACCACCAATATCGACACGTTGCGCAAGGTCATCAAGCGGCAGCAGGATCAACGGAAACAGCACACCGTGGCGCAGAGCAAGATGCAAATTCATCGCGAATTGGAGAAGCGCCTGGGGTTGTTGCTGGCGCCGCCCAGCCGCGTCCACCGGGATGTGCCACGTCGCGAGGCGGCGCCAGCGGGGCCGCCCACGCGCGGCGCGCGGCGCAGGGTCGCCAACGCGCGCGCCGCCGATGGCAATCGCATGGTCTGGCGCAAGCACTGGATGGCGCTCCTGCCCCAGATCGGTTGGGCGTGGATCATTGTGGTCTTCCTACTGCTGATGGGGCTCGTCTTTTGGGCGACCACCGACGAACGGGTTTCCACGGACCTGCGTTCGGCCGCTTCGGGGCTAGAGATCTTGGTGGGCTTGCTGGTCTTGGTTTTTCTCGCGCGGCTGGCGTGGGTAATCGCCGACTGGCGCAATGATACTTACGAGGTGAGCGACACCGACGTGGTGAACGTGCACAAACAGCCGTTTGGCCTCAGTGAAGACCGGCGCGCGGCCGGGTTGGCGCGCGTGCAAAACGTCGAGATGCGCATTCCCTCGCCGATCCACTGGCTGCTTGACTACGGCAACGTCACGATCCAGACCGCCGCAGAATTTGGTACGATGGAGTTCTACGCCGTGCCAAATCCCCGCGCAGTTGCCGAGGAGATCCTTGCCCGGATGGAGCGTTTTCGCAAGCGACAAGAAGAAGATGACGCACGCCGGCGCGCCGAGGATTTGCCCGATTGGTTCGAGATGTATCACCGCCTCGATCCGTCCACTGGCGATGGGCGCAGCGAACAGGCGCCCAACCAGCAACTGCACTAGTCCAGGTCGCACGCCAGTAGGGCGATTTGCCAAATCGTCCTACAAGCCGTTGGCGCATTTGTGCCCGGCTATACTAGCGACACTCGCGTCCTCGCTCACCACCCAAAACTGAGCCGATCGATCAGGCGTTTGGGCAACTTGGCCGCGCGCATCTGGTTTTGCGTCAGTTCGATGGGATAGGGGATGCGTGTATAGAGCCAGGTCCACTCGACGAGATCCAGGATGGCGTAGGCGGCGCGCGCGTCATTATCGCGCGGCTGGCCCACACTGCCCGGATTGATGATCAGGCGTTGAGTGGCGGAGGTGTCCAGCCGAAGCACGCCGTCGGCGCGCGGCTGCAGATAGTCGACCGTTACCTTGCGTTCCTGGCGGCCACCGTCTTCGGCGGCGGCGTCAAAGCTCTGCCACCGATAGATGGCGGGCTTGTGGGTGTGGCCGACCAGGCACATGGGATTGTCGAACACCGCGAAGTTTTCAAGCGCGACCGTCGGCGTGAGAATGTACTCCCAGACCGGTTCGCGTGGGCTGGCATGGGTGATCAGAATCTGCCGCTGCGCGTCGGGTGGTTCCACCGGCATATCAGGAAGCTGCTCCAGATAGCGGCGGTTTTCGTCGGTCAATTGTTCGCGCGTCCACAGCACGGCCTGGCGCGCTTGTGGGTTGAAATCGTCCACGTTGATGCCGGGTCGCCCCAGCACCGCCCAATCGTGGTTCCCCATCACACACAATGCGGCCCGTTCGCGTACGAGTTCGATGCACTCGTTGGGGCGTGGCCCATAGCCGACCACATCCCCCAGGCACCAAAGGGTGTCATATTGCCCAGCCGCCGCCGCCAGCACGCTCTCGAGCGCCGCCTGATTGGCGTGGATATCGGAGATCACAAGTACACGCATAATGCTCACATCATACCACAGGTGCCTATGCGCAACGTTCTTCAGAGCCGCGAGTGTAAGCGAGCAAGTCCCATCAGAGCCGCGAGTGTAAGCGAGCGGGCAAGGAATTCACACCGAACGCCTGATTTGTGGTATCGTTTCACCCCATGCAAACCGTGCTGAAGCCCGACCCGTCTGATCGATCCGCATTGCCCATACGCCACGTGGGTATCCTGCACCACCCCAAAAAGCCGGAGTCGCATGCGCTCGCCCAGGCCATCGGCGCCTATTTGCGCACTGCAGGCGTGCCGGAGATCTGGTACGAGTCGGCGTGGGAACAAGAAGCAACGATGGCGCATCTCCCTGCGGTCGACCTGCTGATCACGTTGGGTGGCGATGGCACGCTGCTGCGCGCCGCGCGCATGGGCGCCGAACATGAAGTGCCGATGCTGGGTGTCAAGATGGGGCGTCTGGGCTTTTTGGCCGAGGTCCAGCCCAACGACTGGCAAGAACCGCTGACGCGCATCCTCGCCGGCGACTATTGGGTCGAGCGGCGGTTGATGGTGCGCGCACGGGTCGAACGCCGCGACCCCCAGACCGGCGAGCCGCGGGTAACCTCCGCCTATGACGCCCTCAACGATGTCGTCTTGAGCCGCGGCAACCTGGCCCGTGTCGTGCGCATCAGCGCCGAACTGGATGGTGGCTACTTGACGACCTATACCTGCGATGGTTTGATTGTCAGCACGGCGACCGGCAGCACCGGCTATGCGTTGGCGGTCGGCGGCCCTGTGATGCCGCCTGAGCTGCGCAATATCCTGGTCATTCCAATTGCGCCGCACTTGAGCATGGATCGAGCCGTGATTTTGTCGGAGGGTTCCACCGTTCGTCTGCGTGCCTACAGCGACTACCCGCCGATGCTGACCGTGGATGGACAAGTGGTCGTAGAAGTGGAAGAAGGCGACGAGGTCGTGGTCGTCGGTAGCCCGCACCTGGCACGTTTTGTGCGTGTACGCGAACGCAGCTATTTTTACCAATCTCTGATGGAAAAGTTGCAATGGACGGTTTAATAAGATGACAACTTCTGTACCCAGCCAACCCACTGACGAACCCGCCGGAGAGGTGCTGCATTGCGCCAACCACCCGGAAACGGAGACCTTTCTACGATGTAACAAGTGCGGCAAACCGATCTGTCTCAAATGCGCCGAACTCACCGAAGTCGGGTACCGGTGTAAGGAGTGTATTCGCGAACAGCAGAATGTCTTCTATAACGCGCTCACCAAGGACAACTGGATCGCGTTTGGCGTGGCCGCCGGCGTCACGCTGGTGGCGTGGCCGCTGGCGTCCTTCTTTCTCAAGCTCCTCGGTTTCTTCCTGGGCATTATCGCCGCCGCGCTGGCTGGGTCTGGCGCCGGTGCTGCTTTGGCTCAAATCATTCGTAACTCGGTTGGCCGGCGCCGTGGCCGCCAGATTCGCTACTTTTCCCTGGCGGGCGCCATCGTCGGCATCCTCATCAGTGCCTTCATCACCACCATTGCCTTCGATGCCTTTTTCCCGCTGCTTAGTTGGCAGGGGTTGATCTTTGGCGTGCTGGCCTTGGCGTCGGTCTATCAGATTCTGAAATAGTCAAGCAACTGCCGGGATACAGGCACGCTTGTATCCCGGCATTCACGAACCCTGTGTTGCCGCAACCTTATGTTTCCGCTATACTTACACTTCTTGCAGGCTTTCCATTTCCACCCCATCGGAGGTACCATCGTGCGCACCACGCTCCTTCGCCCTGTCTGGCTGCTAATGGCCGCCCTGTTGCTCGTTGCCTGCACACGTGACCGGCCGACACCGGAGCCGACGCCGACGGCCGCCGCCGTCACGCCCGTTTCGGCAACGCCCTCCAAAGCAGACCCGGTTGTCGAAACCGCGGGCAAAACACCGTCGCCAGCAGCGACAACCACCGCCGAGACTACGCTCACACCGGAAGCGCCGTCTACAAGAACGACATTTGATTACACGGTGAAATCAGGCGATACGCTGGCCGACATCGCCACAACCTTTCAGACTGCGGTTCAGACGCTGCGCGAGCTCAACTTTTTGCTCGACGACAATATTCGCGCCGGCCAGGTGTTGGCGGTGCCGTATATCGAGGGCATGACCGCAGAAGGGGCGCCGACCCCCACCCCTACCCCCTTTACCTACGTCGTGCAAGCCGGCGACTCGTTGTCCAGTATTGCGATCCAATTCGACATCAAGTCGATGACGCTGGTCGAAGTGAACAATATCACCGATCCCAACAACCTGGCGGTCGGCACCGAGTTGCTGATTCCCGGTTATGTCGCCGCTGCCCCGCTTGACGCTGAACCGAACGCCGCCACCGACGACGCGACCAGCGACGCGGGATCGGCAACAACCACAACAACCGGCAGTGCGTCCAGCAGCGGCGGGGCGGTCGTGCATGTGATCCAGCTTGGCGAAACCATGGGCGAGATCGCCGCCGAATATGGTGTCGACGCCGCCGCAATTGCCGCCGCCAATGGCATTTCCAACGGCAATCTGATCCGCGTAGGCCAGAAGCTGATCATTCCCGGCATCAGCAAGCAGGATGCGCTGGCCGCACGCGGCCAGCGCTACGTCGTGCTGTCCGGTGAAAGCCTGTCGGGCATCGCCGAAAAGTTCGGCGTCAGCGTCGAGGTCATCCTCGCCGCCAACGGCCTTGACGACCCAAACAAGATCATCGTCGGCCAGGAGTTGTTGATTCCGCCGCAAGAGTGAGGTAATCGCTTGATCGAATTTACTGTCCCTGCCGGCCAACCCGACGGCGGGCCGCTATGGAGCCGGACGCTCTTACAGCCACTGGCGCCAGGCGCATTGACGCCCTTTAGCGCCAGCCTGCTGGCCGAAAACACCCGGCGCGCCTGGTACGCCTACTTTTATGATCGTCTCGGCTTTGCGCCTGCCTTGAGGTCGCCTGTCGTTCGCGACTACCAAGGGCGTCCTTATGTAAACCTAAGCCTTTCTGCCGAACTGGACGCCCAACACGCCGGCCTCGAACCCGTGGCCGTGCGTGTCAACGGCATTACGCGGGCCGTGGCCCCCTGGGAGAAACCGGGCTTACTTGCCGGCATCAAACTGGGGCGCGGCGCCAAGAAAATCACCGACACGCTGCACGCGCTGGCGGCTGAACTGGACGCCACGACCCGCAAGGCTCAAACCTGGTTGCAGCGTGTGCAAGAGATGCGCTGGTCGCAGGCGGAAATCCTCCAGATCATGGAGGAAATTGAGCGCGTCGGCTCAGCCACGCTGTTGCCCTATTTTGCTGTTCGCTATAATCTCGAAAGCGCCTATGGCCGTTTGCTCAGGCGCGTGACCGCCGTACCCTTCCCACGCGCGGTAGCGTTGGTAAACCAGGCGTTGGCTGGAATCGACGGTCTGGTCGAGGTAGAGATTGCACGCGGGGTCGCTGATCTGGCCGCCGCGGCGTTGGCCGAACCACCGGTGCTCGCCTATTTACACAAGGGCGAGTTTGGCGAAGACCCTACACGCCTGCCCACTGGCCCATTTGCCGCCAAACTAGCGGTATTTCTCGCTACCTACGGCCATCGTTGTGCCGATGAAGGCGAGATCCGCAACGCGCGCTGGTGCGAAGACCCGGCGCCGTTGCTGCGTGCGGTGCTGGCCAGTGCCGGCACTGGCGCTGCGCTGCCGTCCTTGGCCGATGGCAGTGCGGCCATGCCAGCGTTGCTGGCTGCGGTCGACGGCAAACAGCGCAAAGAGGCTCAATTGCTCGTCCAGCAGCTTCGCCAGTGGCTGCCCTGGCAAAGCCGGGCGCTGGACGCCTACGCCTATGTGCTTGCCGGCACGCGGCGCTGGGCGCAGGCGGCCGCGCACGAGGCCATGAGTGACCGCCGCCTGCTGGCGCCGGACGATGTTTTCTTCTATGAACTGGAAGAAATGAAAGAAATGATGACCGGCGAATGGAACGTCAGCGATCGGTCCGGTATCCGTGCGACCGCAGCCGGCCGCAAGACGGATTGGCAAGGGTTTGCGCAGCTTGTGCCGGGCGAACTGTTGGTGGGCAACGCCGAAGCGACCCTGACCACCCACGGCCTGGCGGGCGCCGCCGGGCAGGGGCAGGGCGCCGCAGCGACTGCGCTGGGCACAGCCGGCCCGCGCGGCGCCAAGATCGTGCTGGTGGCCGTGCAGCCCGATGCCGGTTGGGCTGGTGGGCTGCCGTCGGCAGCCGGCTTGCTGGCGGCGCAGGGTTCCCCACTGGATCCAACGATGGCCGCCGCCGCTGCGCTCCGCATCCCCACGGTCTATGCCTTGGGCCAAGATTGGGCCAGCCTGGCTGATGGTCAGACAATTCTCCTCGACGGTGACGTAGGGAAGGTGACGCTTGGGTGATCAGCGATTTGAGCAGACGATCGGCGCCATCGCGCCGCTTGACGAACAGGCCATGAGCGCCGCCCGCGCACGCCAGGCACAGTTGACCAAACCAGCCGGCGCACTGGGCCGGCTGGAGAGCTTGAGCGTCCAACTGGCCGGTATTACCGGCTTGCTGCGACCTGTACTGACCCCACGCCAGGTAATCGTATGCGCAGCCGACCACGGCGTCACGGCTGAGGGCGTGAGCGCCTATCCTTCTGCGGTTACGGCGCAAATGGTGCTCAATTTCCTCCATGGCGGCGCGGCCATCAATGTGCTGGCGCGCCAGTTTGGCGCCGGCGTGACGGTGATCGATACCGGTGTGTTGAGCGACCTCCCCGATCATCCGGACTTGCGCCAGCGCAAAGTGCGCCGCGGCACCGCGAATCTGCGCATTGGGCCGGCGATGACACGCGACGAAGCCGTCCAGGCCGTCACCATCGGCATGGAGGCGGCCGGCGATGCCATCGCCGGCGGCGCGCGTGTGCTGGCTACGGGAGACATGGGCATTGGCAACACGACGGCCAGTGCCGCCATCGCTGCGGTGCTGACCGGGCAACCGGCGGCGCTCGTGACGGGCCGCGGCACCGGTCTGGACGACGCCGGTTGGCGCCACAAGATTGCGGTGATCGACGATGCGCTGGCGTGCAACCAACCAGATGCCGCCGACGCCTTGGATGTTCTGAGTAAAGTGGGTGGGTTCGAAATCGGTGCGATTGCCGGCGTCATCTTGGCCGGCGCCGCCGCGCGTATCCCCGTGATTGTGGACGGCATGATTTCGACCGCCGGCGCCGCGATTGCCGTTGGGTTGTGCCCGGCCGTGCAACCCTATTTAATCGCCGGCCATCGCAGTGTGGAACCGGGGCACAGCCGGTTGCTGGCGCACCTAGGGCTGGCGCCGCTGATCGATCTAGACCTGCGTTTGGGTGAAGGCACCGGCGCAGTATTGGCCCTGCCACTTGTCGATGCTGCCGTGGCGACATTGAATGAGATGGCAACGTTCGCCGAAGCGCAAGTGTCAGGAAAGAGTTGACCAATGACCAAAAATCCAGCGACTCGTCCCGTTGCGACCGCAATCCAGGCCGGCGTCTATCAACCGGCGCCCAAGATCTCCATCGTCATCCCGCTCTATAACGAGGAAGACAGCATTCCCTCCCTTTGGGATGCCTTGGACAAGGCCATCGCCAACTACGGCCAGCCCGCCGAGGTAATCATCATCGATGACGGTTCAAAGGATCGCAGCTTTGCTCTGCTGAGCGAAATGGCCGCCAAAGACCCGCGCTTTACCATCATCCGCTTCCGCCGCAATTTTGGGCAGACGGCTGCCTTTGCGGCTGGTTTTGCCCAGGCGCGCGGCGAAGTCGTGATTACCATGGACGCCGACCTCCAGAACGACCCCATGGACATTCCCAAGCTGATGGCCAAGGTCGACGAGGGGTATGACATCGTCAGCGGCTGGCGCAAAGACCGCCAGGATCGCTTTATTGACCGCAAGCTGCCTTCCATGCTGGCCAACCGGCTGATCTCAAACGTCACCGATGTCAAGTTGCATGACTACGGCTGCTCGCTCAAAGCCTATCGGCGGGAAGTCTTGCAACATGTACACCTGTACGGCGAGTTGCACCGGTTTATTCCGGCGCTCGCCAGCCAGGTCGGTGGCACCGTGACGGAAGTCCCAGTCAACCACCGCTCGCGCCAGTTCGGCAAATCAAAATATGGCATCAGCCGCACGATCCGCGTGATGCTTGATCTGATCAATGTCTGGTTTTTGGGCAGCTACTCGACGCGGCCGATCCATGTCTTTGGGACGTTTGGCTTGCTGTCGGCCGCCTTTGGCGTTTTGATCGGGGTCTATCTTTCCTTTGTCAAGATTGTTCTGCACGAGAATATCGGCAACCGGCCCATGTTGCTGTTGGCCGTCCTGCTGGTCGTGATCGGCGTACAACTCGTGACGATGGGCTTGCTCGGCGAGATGATCACACGCACCTACTATGAAAGCCAGAACAAGCCGATCTATGTAATTCGCACCATTGTCAACGACCACCAAGAGGTGGAGGTATAGGCTAAAAAAAATGTGGGATGTGAATTCTTCACATCCCACATCCCACATCCCACATTGCCTTCAATGGATTTATCGGCGGGATACCGGCAAGTAGATGGCCTTGTCGCAGAGTAGGTTGAATTCGTTGAATGTGGCACAGACGGGCGCGGCGGACCACGCGGCGCCATCGGGAATGCGACCCACCGCGCCAAGCAGCGGTGGGTTCTTGATCCGGGCGCTGTCGATCAACACGGTGCCTTGCCCGCCATACAATCCCACAAACGAATCGGACTTGTTCAAATTGAAGTTGAGGTGGATCGGCGGCTTGTTGCCGCGGATCGTGTTTTGCCCGACATCGTCGTCGGCGAGGAAGGTCATCAACGCCCCAGCAGCAATCGACAACCCGTTTGGGATGCGAAAGCGCAGCCCGTTGTCGTTGTCGTCACTCAACGACAGGCCGTCAAGACTCACGGCATTGGGGCCGGGGTTGTATAACTCGATCCAGTCCGGTGTCTCCAGTGGTTCATCGGGGTCGATAAAGTAGTTGCTATTTTCGACCACCACCTCGTTGATCAGCAGCACCGGCGCCACATACCCGCTCAGATAGCGGTAGTCGCGACCGGCTAGCGGCGCACGACTACTCTCGCCGTCATTGTCCACCGCCATCACGTAATAGCTGACCAGTGTCCCCGCCCCCTGTGCGGGGAGGTTGGCGGCGTACACATTGGCCTCTACCGGCGCCATCGCCACACTCTGGGGCCCACCGACCGTGGTCGAATAGTGCAGCGTCACCGTGGCTACGCTGCCGGTGTCGGTCACGGTGGCGCTGATGCTGACGCCAGTATCCGCCGGCGCCGGATAGGGCGGTGTCGTCAAATCTGTGATACGCGGCGGGTTCAGCGCATTACTGGCGTTTGGTGATGCCACCGCCAACACGGCCGGTGACTCGGCGCCATCGGGCTTGCGGCCATAGGAGACATCGGTGCCAAGCGCGGGAAAGTCGATCTGGTCAATGATCTTCTTCGTGACGGCGTTGTACAGAATTACCGATTCGCCGTCGGTGTTGCTTAGCTTGAAGTTGGTGTGTAGTTTTCCTTGCCCGGGGTCGTTGTCGGCAAAGAAGACCAGAAACCCGCCTTCTGGAATCGACAGCCCATTGCTGATCGCCAAGCCGGTTTCCAACGGCAGACCGTCGGCCAGCCCCAACCCATCCAGCGACACCGCACCGGGGCCGGGGTTGAAGAGTTCGATCCAGTCAGGCGTTTCGCCTGGCTCGTCCGGGTCGACCAGTGTATTCTTGTTGTCGGCCATCAGTTCGTTGATGCGCAACTGATCTTGCGCTTGTGCACCAGCCGGCGCGTCGACCTGGCCGGCACTGGAAAGATAATTGACACTCAGCAGCGCCGTGGCCAACGTAGCGGCCAACAACACGGCTGGGAGAAAACGCGGCAATTTTGGCATGCAAGCTACTCCATGAAAACAAATGTGCACTCACTGGCAGGTTGAGCCGTTGGCCACAAACGGCATGTAGAACTGCATCGCAATGACCAGGGGCTGATCCAAGTTGTAGCTGTTTGGCGTGGCTGCCCCCAAGGTCAGCCAACTCTTACTCCCACTTGGAAATCGTCCAAAGGACACATCGGCGCCCAGACCATCGTAGGTCACTTGGTCCAATAACCGCAGGCCGCGCTCAGCTTTGTCGAAGAGGGCAATGGTTTCCCCACTCTTGCTCAAGCGGAAGTTGGTGTGTCGCGGCCCCTGTTCCGGCTCACCATCGGCGATAAAGAGCGTGTAGCCGAGCGGGGGGAGCATGACGCCGTCGGGAATTTGGAATAACTTCGGCTGTGCCGCGTCGTCGGTCAGGAACATGCCGCCGAGGTTCAACCGCACCGCCGACGGGTTGTACAGTTCGATCCAGTCCGGGTACTCGAGCGGTTCATCGGGGTCTTCGAGGGTTTGCGTGTTGTCGGCCATGATCTCGTTGATGAGGACGATCGGCTGGAAGGTGTCTTCCGGTGTAGCGACCCCATCCAGGCCGCGCATGTATTCGGCGCGCATCGGGTACCCGGTCGTGGCGTTGAGTGCCGTCATGGCGTTGGCCACATGCGTCACCTGAACACTGCCGGCCGGCAGACACCCGCTTCCGCCTGACTCGGCCACGACAATGTAGCGGTTGGTGGCGCCGGGGGCAATGACCACCGGCGCCCCAATATTGGGCAGTTGGATCAGCAGTTGCCCGTTGGCGTCAAGGTTCAGGCTGTCGACGGTGATGATCAACGCATCGAGATCAGCATCGTAGATGCCGTTGCCATTGCTGTCCTGGTAAACGTGCAAGTGGGTAAACAGGTTGGTGGCCTGCCCTGGCGTCAACGGCTGACCCGCTGCCGTAAAACGGATCGTCAGCGCGCTGAGACGCATGAGCGGATCGCCGGCGCGGCCGCGGTGCACAAAGACAAGATTGGTCATCACTTGCAGCGCACTGTTCGACACCTCGCCGTTGAGTTGTGTGACGTTGTACTGCCCCCCTACATTCTCAAACCAGGCGACCTGCCCGCCACTGCGCGATGTCGCAATCACGTCCAGGTCGCCATCCCCGTCGACATCGGACACGGCGACCGAGTGCGCAATCTGGAAATTGGTCGCAATCGTGCGTTCGGCAAAGATCGGCAGCGCTGCGCCATCATTCTCATACCAAACGATTTTGGCGCTGCCTTCCAGGGCAGCAAAGATATCGACGTCACCGTCTTGGTCAGCGTCGCCGGTAACCACGGCGTGCACACCGGTGGCAGCGACCGTAATGGGGTGTTCGACAAAGCCACCCTGCGTGCCGCGGTTTTCGAACCAAGCAATCGTGTTGTCCAGTTCGGAAGCACCGACGATATCGATGTCGCCGTCACCATCCAGATCGTCTGCGTAGACATGTCGCGCGCCAAGTGCGGCCTGTGTCAACACATGCGGCGTCCATTGGAGCGGTGTGCCACCGCGGTTCTCATACCAGGCCACCACGTTGTCGTCCGCCGACGCCGACATCAGGTCCAGGTCGCCGTCGCCGTCCAAGTCGGCAGCAAAGGACGAGCGGGCGTAGCGAGCGTTGTCCGTGACGACATGCCGTTCGAAGACAATGCTCGCCGCGTGCTTCTGTTCGTACCAAACGACCGTGTTGTCGCTGTCAGAGGCGGAGTAGAGATCCAGGTCGCCATCGCCATCCAAGTCAGCCGCATACACATCACGCACACCCGGTGCGTTGTCGGTGACGATGCGCGGCAGAAAAGTCGGGGTGTCGCCCGGATTCACGCGTTGATTTTCGTACCACTTGATACGGTTCAGTTGCGTATCGGCCGACAGGATGTCCAGGTCGCCGTCGCCGTCGATATCGGCGGCCTGCACCCAACGTCCACCGGCAACCTGGTCATCGACCACAAAGGGGGTGAATGTGGGAGGCGTGCCGCCATTATTGCGATGCCAGGCCACCACGCCATCGGCAATGGAGAGGATATCGGGATCGCCATCTTCGTCGATATCGGCCGCCGTGGCCATGCGCGACTCGCGGTAGGTGGTGACGATATATTGCTTCTGCGCATCGAAGAGCGCGGTGCGATGCGAACTCATATTGGGGTAGAACAGAATGCGGTTGTCGTCGCGCGAGGCGGACAGGATGTCCATCGTGCCGTTGCCATCGATATCGGCGGCGTACACGCTGCGTGCGCCCAGCGCAGCGTTGTTGATGACATGGGTCTTGAACGTGGGCGGCGTCCCCTCTTTGTTCTCATAGAAGGCCACGACACCACTCTCGGACGCCGCTGCCAAGAGGTCGATGTCACCATCCAGATCCATATCGGCGGCAAAAATATTCTTGGCGTGCAAGGCGTCGGTGGCGACCAGGTGTTCCACCCATGTTGCGCCACGACTTTGGTTTTCGTACCAGCCCACCTGGTTTTGTTGTTCGGAGGCAAAACCAATGTCGAGGTCACCGTCGCCATCGACATCGGCGCCCACGACCGCTTTGGCATAATCCAGGCCGGTGGGGGGCGGCGGGCCATCGCGCACAAGACGCGGCGCAAAGCCCGGGACAGTCGCACCGTTGTTACGGAACCAGAAGATCTGATTGTTGTCCTCGATGGCGGCAATGACGTCGAGACTGCCGTCGCCATCGATATCGCCCGCCGCGACGGCGACGCTGCCGATTAGCCCATCGGCCACGAGACGCGCCACAAATACTGCGCCATTGCTTCGATTCTCGTACCAGGTGATCCGGCCATCGTCACGCGTGGCGCTCAAAATGTCCAAGTCACCGTCCCGATCCAGGTCAACCGCCAATACGGCGACGGGATAGTTGAGGCCTTCAGCCACGCTGCGCAGTTGAAACCCCTGGCCGATCTTCAAGCGGTTTTCCAGCCACAGAATCTTGCCGGCCCCGGTCACGGCTTGCTGGCTATCGACCCCGGCTGCCGAGGGATCCAAGTTGGTGACGGCGGCGATCAGAATATCCGGCCATCCGTCGCGGTTCAGGTCCGCCGGGATTGCCACATAGACGCCCGGCGCCACGGTCAAGGTCTGTACAGCAAAGCGCGCCGGCTGGCCGCCCAAGTTTTTGTGCCATACCACCTTGCCGTCGCCACGCGAGGCTGCAATCACGTCGAGGTCGCCATCGCGATCCAGATCGGCGGCATTCACCGAATGGGCCCCCATCGCATCGGTCGCCAGAGGAATGGTGACCGGGAAGGGGTCACCATCGCCAACGAGCAGCCCGGCAGGGGTGACATCCGGCTGCTGGTTCGCCGCGGTCGAGAGTGCAGAGTTCGGGAGCGAGGGACTTACGGCAAGGACGACACGGGAATCAGCGCGCTGGACAAGCGCGAATGCAAAAATCCATAGGATAGGATAAAGTAGTCGCTTCATAACCAAGAATATGAGACCTACGCCACATAGCCATTGCGCCCAGATGCGCTCGCTTACCCACTTACTGACGTGCGTGGCTCTGACAGACCACCTGACGTGCGTGGCTCTGACGGGCCATTGATTGATTTGGCAGTAAAAAGGCGCAACCACTACCCTTCGCTTGCGCGCTCGTTTCGCTCTTTGGCCGAGGGTGCCTATATAATAGCAAAATAAAGACTTTGCGCCTAAAGTAACGTGCGTTGACGTTTGTACGTAGCACCCCCGCGGAGGTCACAGACAATCCACACGCAGGTGTGGATTGCTAGTGGGATTTTGGTTCTCAATTGGGTCCACAAGTCGATATGCGCAAACTAGTTATCATCATCCTCTGTCTGACCTTGGCGTTTTCGTCGCTTATCGCCGAAGCGCGCCCGGCTTTTGCCGAAACGACGGCGCTTGTCGTCCTCATCAACGAGATTCACTATGACCCGTCGCTCAAGAATGCGCGCCTTGAGTTCGTTGAACTCACCAATGCGGGCGCCGAGCCGGTGAACTTGACCGGCTGGTCGCTCGCCAAAGCGGTGGATTTTGTTTTTCCACCGGGAACCGTGCTGGCTGCCGGCGGCTACCTCGTGGTGGCGCAGAACCCAGCCGGCCTCAAAGCCGCCTATGGCGCCAGTTCGTTGGGGCCCTTTAGCGGCAAACTGGCCAACGTGGGCGATGAGGTGTTGTTGCGCGACCGTACCGGCCAGCCGATCGATCAGGTCGACTATCGGATGGGCTTTCCCTGGCCAATCCCCGCTGCTGCGATTGACCAGTCGATCGGGTTGATCAGCTTAGCCGTGGACAATGGCCAGCCCGGAGCCTGGCGGTCTGGGCAGCCAACCCCCGGTCAGCCCAACGCCAATCGCATGGACAATCTGCCGCCTTTTGTCGACGCCGTCAGCCACCTGCCTTTGGCGCCGCGTGCGACGGATCAGGTTACCATTCAAGCGCATGTGACGGATGCCGATGGCGTCGCCGCGGTGCGCGTGCTGGTGCAGTCGGTCATACCGGGTAGATACATTCGCTTGACCGATCCGGCGTACGCCAGCAGTTGGGCGCAGATCCAGATGGTTCCGATTGGCAACGACCTCTACGCGGCTGAGGTGCCGGCCGCCATGCGCCGCAATCGTACGCTCGTGCGCTACCGGGTGGAGGCGACCGACAGCGGCGGCCGCTGGGTGACGACGCCATATGCCGACGATCCAACGCCAAATTTTGCGTTCTTTGTCTATGACGGGGCGCCGGCGTGGACGGCGGCGGTGGAGCCGGCGATGAACGGCGAAGGGGGCGTGGGGCGCACGGCGTATGACTTCGCCAAGATGCCGACGCTGCCAGTTTATCAGTTGATTGCCGATGAGATCGATGTGGCCAATTCGCAGTTCATTGCGCCGTCGGGGTATCTGGCCGGCTACATGGGCAACGACTATCCCTGGCAGGGGACGATGGTGGTGAATGGCGTAGTCTACGACCACATCAGCTTTCGGGCACGCGGCGGAGGGTTTCGCTACAGCGTGGGCAAGAATCACTGGAAGTTCAATTTCAACCGTGGACACGGCTTGCAAGCGTACGACGACTACGGGCAGCCCTATGCCATCCTGCGCGACAAGCTGAGCTTTTCGGCGGTGACGCAGCACAACAACCGCAAATATCGGGGCGAGCAGGGATTGTTTGAGACGCTCGCCTACCGCCTGTTCAATATGAACGGGGTGGCGGCGCCCGACACCAACTTCGTGCATTTCCGTGTGGTGGACCAGGCGGCCGAGGTGACGGCGAATCAGTATGTGGGGGACTTCTGGGGACTTTACCTGGCAATCGAGAATGTCGACGGCCGGCTGCTGCAGGCGCATGGGCTGCCCGACGGCAATCTGTATGAGATGCAGGACTATACGGGCGATCTGGACAACCTGGGCGATACCGGCGTCGCCGACCAATCGGACCTGGCCGCCTTTCTGTGGGAATATACCAGTCGCACCCTCGATCCCGCGCGCTGGCAGGCGATCTTTGATCTCGAAGGCTACTACAAATTCCGTTCTGTGCTCGAAGCGGTGCACGATTACGACGTCGACCAGGCCAAGAACTATTCCTACTATCTCAACCCCGATAGCGGCAAATGGAGCATTCTCCCCTGGGATCTGGATCTGACGTGGGCTGAGAGCATGTTTGGGGAGGGCAACGAGCCCTTTCGCGACCGCGTGCTGGCGATCCCGGCGTTCAACGTCGCCTATCAGAACCATCTGCGCGAGCTGCGCGATCTGCTCTTCAGCCCGGAGCAGATGGTGCCCATGATCGACGAGGTGGCGGCTCTGATCGACACCGCGGCCGGCGGCAACAGCATGGTGGACGCCGACCGCGCGCTGTGGGATTTCAACCCGATCCTCAACTCGCGCTATGTCTCCTCGACGCGCGCGGTGCAGGGCAAGTATTACTCGATCGCACCGACGCGCGACTTCCCCGGCATGGTGCAGCTCATGAAGGAATATGTCGGGCGGCGCGCCGCTTGGATCGACCAGGCCTTGCTGACCGACCGCGACTACCCGGTGACGCCGGCGATTGCCTATACCGGCCCCGCCGGTCATCCCGCCGACCAACTGACCTTTCAGGCGTCGGGCTTTGTGGATCCACAGGGCGCCGGCACCTTTGCGGCGCTGCAGTGGCGCGCGGCCGAACTGATTCGCCCAGGGCTGCCGGCCTATGTGCCCGGCATACGCCCGCGCTATGAAATTGAAGCGACGTGGCTCAGCGCCGGACTGCCGGCGACGGCGGCGCGCATGAGCGTGCCGCGCGGCGCCTGCCGGCCAGGGGTGACGTGCCGGGTGCGTGTGCGCATGCAAGACAACACGGGGCGCTGGAGCCACTGGTCGCCGGCCTTGGAATTTGTGACCGGCGCGCCGGGGCTGGCGCCGATCACCGACCTGCACATCAGCGAGATCATGTACAAGCCGGCGCTGGCCGACGATCTGCCCGGAGAAGAGTTGGAGTTTCTCGAACTGCAGAACGGGGGGCAGGCGAGCGTGGATCTGTCCGGCCTGCACTTTACGGCGGGGATCGACTACACCTTCCCCATGGGCGCCGCGCTGGCCCCAGGCGCACACTGGGTGCTGGCGAAGCATAAGGGCTATTTTGCGGCGCGCTACGGCTTTGCCGCCGACGGCGTCTATGCCAAGGAGCTGAGCAACAAAGGGGAGCGCCTCACGCTGGTCGACGCCTTTGGCGCGCCGGTGCTGGACGTGACCTATGGCGATGGCGGCGATTGGCCGGTTAGCGCCGACGGGTGGGGCGCCTCACTGGTCGCCACGACCCTCAGCGGCGACCCTAATGACGCCACGAGTTGGCGGCCCAGCACGCTCCTTGGCGGCTCGCCGGGGGCCGCCGACCCGATTGCGGTGGTGGTCAACGAGATCGCCGTGGACGCGCAGGCGGGCGCCGCGCAGACCGTCGAACTGTACAACCCTAGTACTCAGGACGCCGACGTGAGTGGCTGGTTGCTGAGCGTCATGCCGGGCACGCTGCCGGCACGCGGGAGCGCCGCCCCGGCTGGTTTGCGCCTGCCGGCGGGCAGCGTCGTTCCCGCCGGCGGCTATCTGGCTGTGCCCACGCTGGGGGTGGCGCCGGCGCTGCCGATCGCGGCTGGTAGCAGCGTGGTGACGCTCTTGGCGGCGACGGCGGGCGGCATGCTGAGCGGCTACAGCGACCGCACCGAGATTGGCGTGCCACCGGCAGGGACGACCCTGGGCCGCGTGCAGGCCAGCGACGGCCACGAGCACTTCGTGGCACAGCGCGCACCCTCGTTGGGGAGCGCCAACAGCGGGCCGCAGGTTGGGCCGGTGGTGCTCAGCCGGCTGCTGGTGGCGCCCAGCGACGGGCTGCAGTGGATTGAATTGACGAACAGCGGCGCGGCGCCGGTCGATCTCTATGACGCCACCCACCTGCACCGGCGGTGGATCGTGGGGGGCGTCGTCTTTGAGGTGCCGGTGGGGGTCACGCTGCCGCCAGATGGCCGCGCGCTGCTCACGAATGCGGAGCCGGCCGACGTGTGTCTGGCCGGGCGCGTGCCGCCCGGTGTGCGCGTGATTGGCCCGTTCAACCTGCCGTTGGCGTCCAGTGCTATGGAGATCACACTGCTGGCGCCGACGGCGTGGGGGGCGGCGGATGGCTGGGCGCCGGCTGAAGTGGATGGGGTACAGTATGGCGCGGGGGCGGCGTGGCCCACGCTGGTGCCGGACACCACGCTGGCGCGCGTGGACCTGGCGGCGTACGGCGACGACCCCACCAACTGGCGCGCCGCTCCGCTCGCCCTTTCCGGTGAACCGGCGCTGACGCCGGCCGGTATCGACGTATGCAGCTTTGACGTCTACGTCAACGCCGACGCGCAGATGGAGATTCGCTGGGTGGCGACGCCGCAAGCGGGCACGGCCACCTTCCGCCTGCTGCGTAGCCCGCTTGACAATCTGACGGTGGCTGAGACCATTGACACGCAGGTGCTTGCGGTGACGGGGGCGAGTGACGCGCCCGCGGGGTACAAGCTGGTGGACGCCGCCGCCGACCCGCACGGCGAGTATCTCTACCGGCTGCAGAGTGTGAACGCCGACGGCACGGCGACCGACCTGGCGGTCACGACCCCACGCGCCACCGTTCACCTGGTGCGTGTGCCGGTCGTCTATCGGTGAGCGCGCCGCTGCTGGCTGCGGCTGCGGCGCCTCCCCGCCGCCGCTGGCGCGAGGGGGTTGGGGCGCTGGGCTTTCTGGCCGTCGTGGTGCTGTTGGTGCTCGGCGTCAATCTGCGCCGCGGCCTCAACCACGACGAGCACCAATTCGTGGCCAGCGCTGCCTTGATCGCGCGCAATGGGCTGTTGCCCTATCGAGATTTCCCCTACTTTCACGTGCCGGTGCTGAGCTTTGTCGATGCCCTGCTGTTCCAGGTTACCGACTACCTGCTGCTGGCTGCGCGCCTTTTTTCGGTCGTCTGCAGCGGGCTGATGCTGGCGCTGCTGCTCGGGGTGGCGCTGACCCGGCTGGATCAGTTGCGCCCGGCGCAGCGGCTGCTGGCGGGCGCGCTGACCGTGCTGCTGCTGATGAGCACGCCGAGTTTTGTGTACACCAGCGGGCGCGCCTGGAACCACGATCTCCCGGTTTTGCTGACCATGCTGGCCGCCTGCATGCAAGGGGGGTGGCTGGTGCGCAGGGGCGGGTCGCTGGGGTGGCTGCTGGTGAGTGGGCTGTTGGTGGGGCTGGCGAGCGCGACGCGCGTGTCGTTTGCCTTGGTGGTGCTCCCCTTTGCGCTGGCGCCGCTGCTGGTGCTGCCGTGGCGGGAGAGGCGCGCATGGGCGGCCGTGGCGCTCTTTGGCGTCGGCGTGGCGGTGGGGCTGCTGCCGGCGATCTTTACCTTTCTGCTGGCGCCGCAGCGCTTTTTCTTTGGCAACTTTACCTATGCGCAGTTGAACACCGCCTACTACCAGCAGGCCGGCGGGGCGGTGGCGCTGAGCCTGGGGCAGAAGCTGGCGTGGACAGCGGAATATGTGGTGACGCAGCCGGGCAATCTGCTGCTGGTGGCGCTGGCGCTGGTGCAACTGTGGCGGGTGCGCGCCCATCTGCGTGTGCGCACGGCGCCGGAGGTGATCTTTGGGCTAGGGGTGGCGCCCTTTTTGCTGCTCGGTGCATTTGCGCCCACGCCGATCCAGCCGCAGTATCTCTATGCGCTGTTCCCCTGGCTGGCCCTGCTCTTCCTGGCAGCGCTGGCCTACGACGCCCGGCCGCGGGGGGTGCTGTGGGGGGCGGGCATTGCCACGGCGCTTGCGATGGTGTTGGCCGCGCCCCGTTATGGGGAGGGCGCGGCGATTGTCTTTACGCCGGCCGAGTGGTATCCGCTCAAGGTGCATGCGCGCGGCGAGCAGATCGCGCATCTGGTGGGCGGCGAACGTGTGCTGACCTTTGCGCCGATCTTTGTGCTGGAGGGCAAGGCGCCGGTCTATCCCGAGTTTGTGACAGGGCCGCTGGGCTGGCGCGTGGCGCCGCTGCTGAGTCCGGCGGCGCGGGCCAGCGCCGGTCTGGTGGGAGTGGACGAGTTGGCCGCCGACCTGGCGCAGCGGGCGCCGCGCGGGGTGTTGACGGGGGTGCACGACAACGATGCCGGCGCCGAGGCGCCGCTGCTGGCCTATGCGCAGGACCATGGCTATGTGCCGATTGCGCTGGCGGACGCCGCGGTGTTGTGGGTGTCGCCGCTGGCGGCGTGGGGCGAGCGCATCCGGCTGGGGGCGGCCGACCTGCCCGGTGTGCCGGTGGCGCCGGGGGATGAGCTGGTGGCGACCTTCTATTTGATGGCGACGCAGCCGGTCACGCAAAATCTCAACGTCCTGGTGCGGCTGGTGGCGCCCGATGGGGTGAGCGAATTGGTGCGCAGCGAGGGGTGGCCGTGGGGACGGCCTACTTCCACGTGGGAGGTAGGCGAAGTCTGGCCGGATGGCCACATGCTCAAGATTCCGGCTAGCGCGACGCCCGGCCCGTACCGCGTCGAACTGAGTTTTTACGACCCGGCGACCCTGGAAGTGCTGGGCGACCAGCCGGCGACGGTGGGCTATGTCGTCGTTGGCGATTCGCCCAGCGCGCCGCCCAGCGCGCCGCTCAGCGCGCCGCCCAGCGCGCCGCCCACCGCGACGTTGGGGCAGTTCGGGAGTTGCATCCGCCTGAGCGCCGCCGACGTGCCCGCCGCCGGCTGGCAGGTGGGCGCCACCCAGCCAGTGCGTCTGACCTGGCAGCGGACGGCGCCGGACTGTGGCCGGTACACGATGTTTGTGCATCTGGTGGGCGCCAACGGTCTGGTGGCGCAACGTGACCAGGAGCCGCTGCAGGGCTTCTATCCAACCAATGCCTGGTTGCTCGATGTGCCGGTGACGGAGGACTATGCTCTGACTCTGCCCGCCGCTCTGGCGCCCGGCGCTTATCAATTGGTGGCGGGCCTCTACGATGCCGCCACGGGGCAGCGCCTGCCGCTCCTACGTGACGGCCACCCGGCTGGCGACACCTACCCGCTGGCCACGGTGATGGTCGATTGAAGGGAAGATGCTTTGCCACAAAGACCACGTAGAACATAGGCGGCGCGACCGGATGGCACCGCTTTGCGCTTTTCCCAGTATTTTCCGGTCACGTTTCCCACGGTTTGTGGTTATGTTCCAATCGTGATGACGACTTTTCCTTGGGCGTGTCCTGCTTCAAGATACCGAATGGCGTCGGCAACGTCACGCAACGAAAACCGTCGATTTTGGTGTAGTGAGGGTATTGCATAGGGAGAAGTACTATCGGACAGGCACAGAGGTATGGGGAGGGGTATTACCGGGTGGACTGCCACAGAGAGGCTAAAGCAGACCCAACTCTCTCGCGCGCGCGATGGCTTCGGTGCGGCTTTGTACCTGAAGTTTGCCGAAGATGTTGCGATTGTGTCCTTTGACCGTACTCAAGGCGAGGAAAAGCAGCGCGCTGATCGCCTGATTCGAGAGTCCCTGGGCAATGAGGTGAAGGATTTCCAGCTCGCGTGCGCTCAATGGCTCGATCAGAGGCTGGGCAGGCGAGACCGGGGGCCGATCCGGTTTGTCTGCGCGCGGCTGCGCCTCAGCGTCCCCTGTCGCAAAGGCAGCCAGCAACTTCTCGCTATAGCCGGGCATAATCCCTTGCGCGACGGCGGCGGACAACAGGCGCGCCATCGGCGCCCCTTCGTCGACAAAGATGCGCACGTAGCCTTCCGGCTCCGCCGGCCGCAAGGCGCGTTCCAGCGCAACGAGCGCCGGGGGAAGGGCACCCTGCGCTTGCTGGGCAAGCGCCTGCAACACCCCGATCTCGATCACGCTGCCCAGCCTTCCCCCGGCTTCGGCGGCTTGCAGGAGGCGATCCAGGAGTCGCATGGCCTCCTGCAGGGCACGGCCGGCAGGGTCGCGCGCATGCTCGGCCATGAGTACCCTCGCCAGCGTGATGTGTTCGAACTCGCGCAGATAGCTCAATTCGTCGTCGACGGACAAGCCCTGTTCACGCACCCAGCGCAGGGCTTCGCGCAACCGGCCCTGTGCCACCCATACCCGCGTCTTCAAGGCCGCCAGGGGACGCACGTCGGGTACAGGCGTCCTGCGATAGTGGCGTTCTGCCTCGTCGAGCAGGTCGAGCGCGCCTGCCAGGTTGCCCTGGGTCTCCTGGAAGCGCGCCTGGGTACGACACAGGCGATAACGCCAATCGGCTAACCCAGCTTGTTCGCCCAGTTCCTCGCTGCGCAGCAGGTGCTGGATGGCGGCATCCCGATCGCCCTGCTCACGGTACAACTCGCTCAACCCCAAATAGAGGTCTGCCGTGCCGCGCAGCAAGGGTTCACCCTCTTGCAGCGCAAACTGCAATGCCTGTGTATAGGTCTTGATGGCCTCGCGCAGACGACCTTGCGCCCTCCTGATATCCGCCAGGCCATAGGTGCCACTGATGGCGAAATGCAGGCTGCCGACCTTCAGAAAATTGGCCATGGCATCGGCAAGCGTCCGATGGGCAGCCTCCAGGTCGCCGCCATTCAGAAATGCCCAGGCATACGCAACGCTGAGTACGGGCCTGGCGCGGAGTAACTCGTCGGGGAGCGCCTTTGCCCAGCCAAGCCACGTGGCGGACTGGAAACGCCCGTCCATGGCCGGCCAGGCCAGTTCGATCAGACCCGCCGCGCGCGCGAAATCTTGGGCGGAAGTGCGTGGTAGTCGTCAAGGACAAGGATAAAATCGTCCGGGATGGTGGTGAGCTCATTGAGCAGGGCCGTCAGCATCAATTCGATTGGCGGTGGCTGCGGGGAGTGGAGTACTACCAACACCCCTTCGCCAAGTTGCGCCACAATTGTCTGCAACGCAGCGACGAGGTAAGCCAGAAAGCGTGTGGGGTCGCTATCTCTTTCGTCCAGCGACAGCCAGGCCGCCGGTCGCCCACAACCGGCAAGCCATTCGCTGACCAGCGTGGTTTTGCCAAAGCCGGCGGGGGCAGAGATCAGCGTTAATTTGCCGTGCAGGCCCTCGTTCAACTGCTCGATCAGGCGCGGGCGGGGGACAACTTTGGGGCGTGCTGGGGGGACAAAAAGTTTCGTGGCTAGGATTGGCGTTGACATAGATCGACCTGCTCACGGTCAGATTTTCAGTAATTTGTGACGAGAATCTCGGAGATCTTGCCCCGTCGCTCTGCCACCGAGTTGATCATCCGATTGGCAGATACCCGATGGATCTGGAACTGTGCGTAAAGATCGTCGAAGAACGTGTCGTCTGGCGCGAGATTTCGTGGGTCGGAGTTACTCAACATCAGCTTGGCACGGGTTTTCGTTGCCATGCGGGCGTATAAACGGGCGAGAGAGCGCTGGTCGTTGTCGTCAAACCTGTCCCGTGCATAGGCTGTGAAACTGGCCGTCTTACTGATCGGGCGGTACGGCGGATCGAAGTACACGAAAGAGTCATCACTCACAAAGGGTTCACAAGTCTCGAAACCGCCGATATACAGCCTTGCCCGCTGCAGAAGCTCCGACACACGCAAGACGTTCCGTTCCTCGAAAATTTCTGGATTGAAATATCTGCCAAAGGGTACGTTGAACCCGCCGGCTGCATTGACGCGAAAAAGGCCGTTGAAGCAGGTCTTGTTGAGAAAGATCATGTCGGCGGCGCGGTCTATCCAGGCATCGGAGAAGACCGCAAAGTCAACCGTCGACCGTTGCGCGTTGTAGTGTTCGCGCACCGCATAGAAATAATCCGACCGGCTGGCATCATCCTGAGCGATGTAGTGACGGCGATGGCCGGCCATCGCCTCGATCAGCCGGCGCGGCTCGCGCTGCACCACCGTGTAGGTCAGGATGATCTCTGCGTTGATGTCGAATAGGTGTGCTTCGGCGATGTCGTATCGTTGGGCGATATCGACGAAGACAGCGCCGCCCCCTAAGAAAGGCTCGACGTAGCGGTGGATCGTGCCGGCGTTCAGTTCCGGCGGATAGTGGAGCCTGAACTGCGCCAGCAGTTGGGACTTGCCCCCCGCCCATTTCAACAACGGTTTGGCTTGGTAGATAGGTTGGCTCTCGACGGTTTCGGACATTTGCGCGCCGCAGTTGGCTTTGGAAAGAGTAGTGACCAGAGACTACTACAGACTCGTTGCGCCCACAAACTGGCCGATACACTTGACCGCGAGAGGTCGGAATTAACCAACCGAAATCCTACCAAAACGGGCAACAGATTGAAAGCAGAAGCGACCTTGAGAAATCGGTTAGCACGCCAAACCGATGGGATGCGCCGACGATGCAGTTGCCGCCGCCAACCATCGAGGAAGTTGGGCACGTTTCTGTCGCTCTGCATGGGCCAGCGCCCTACCGAACGAGCTGGGCTAGAAACTCGCCAAGGTGGTCGATGAAGGAGATCGCTGGGATCCCCTTTTTAGTCCAGGGCGTTGGCATTGACGACTCAGGATGGCGGTCTGGGTATTGGGCGTTGCGCGGGTCTAGAAGTTCGTCGACGAGCGGAACCCCGGCGCGACACATCACGTATTCCGCCCACACCGCTTGTCGTTGCCTGACCAGAAACGACCGCATCGAATCGTCGACGATTTTGCGGCCCCAGACGCGGACGCCGTACTGGCGCAACAGCTTTTCGACCGCATACCCATTGAATACCGAGGTCGTCTGGAACGTAAAGCGGTGCATCTTACCAAACTGTACCCGGGCGATGAACTCGTCGATTGGACTCAGGATGTCAATGTTGGGGACGACCATGGCTCACTCCGATCACAAGGAAAGAACAAATGTTCTATCGGCATTGTACGTGAACTGCCGTCGGTGGTCAAGTTGAGGACAACAAACGGTGTCTTTACCTTGCTGTCCGCTTTAAGGTCAGTTAATATTAGGGGAGAATGTCTAATGTGGGTTTATGGATGTAATTCCTTGGCCTTAGAACCAGGTGTGTTTGTCCATGAATCCGTTTCGTCAATCGACAACGGTGCCGGCCCCCTTGCCAGCATATGTAAGTGGGGTGGCGCCGCCAAGTCTCTTCGTTGCGGAGATCCCGAAGAC
>Ga0105047_10004044_pt1 | contig 25697 bp, 21 predicted proteins | sample MAT04_FD_78384 | JGI IMG/M metagenome (GOLD analysis project Ga0105047, IMG submission 78384) | Freshwater microbial communities from Lake Fryxell liftoff mats and glacier meltwater in Antarctica - MAT-04 (megahit assembly) | ecosystem: Environmental > Aquatic > Freshwater > Ice > Liftoff...
ACTGCGCCGGTGTAGGCTCTGGTTTCATGGATGAAACCGGTTTTTGAGATGGCCACCTGGAGGTTGTAGCCGAAACTGGTATCCTCCGGGTCAGGGCCGTGTTTACGGTAACTGGCTTCGATATCGGTGGCAGAGCCAATCCGAAAGCTACCTTGTTCTTTTGGCGGCAAGCGCTGAACAGATTGATCGATGACCGAGATTTCGTCGGCGATAATTTTTGACAAGGCTGCCAGTTGTTTGCGCAGAACGGGAAATTCTTGTTGCGTGTGTTCTTGAAGCAAGGCAGAAATGCGGCGTTGCAGTTCAAGCGCAGCCAGCACCACCCGCTGCAGGCGCTCGGCCTGCTCTTCCTTGGAAGGCAAAGTCGTTTCCTTGTTCATGCCAAGCAGTTGATCCCAGGCAAAACCAGATAAAGACATGTCGATTAGCAGCGGAAAGGCCACAATGGCTGCCTGGAGAATATTGGTGCAGACGTGCCGGATCATTGGGCGCAGTTCTTCGCTGGCGGCATTGGCGCGTAATGCATAAGTGTCACCGATTTGAGTCTTGCGGATTTCATCGGGGAAATCCTGTTTGATTTGACGCAATACTTCATCGAAGACGCTAAAGTGCCGTTGATCCTTCAACCAGATTTCAAAGCGTTCCAGGGTGCAGTGATCTGGCAGAGCATCAAACAAGGTGTAGCCCACGAACCAGCGGATGATCATGTCGCTGTAGAGGCGTTCTTCCATTTCGCGCAGCGACAGATCGTAAATATACTTGACCAAAATAGCCCGCACGAGTTTCCTCGCGGGGTGGATAACGGGTGATCCTGGCCCGGCAGCGTGGTGATACTGATCCACGAGCTTTTCCAGGGGCGCAAAATCCAGCAGCCTGGAGAGTTTGACCAGTAAATTGCTCTTGGCATGTGACAACGCCAGGTTGAGCAAATAGTCGTTGAAAAAATTGATCAGGATTGACCAGTGCCAAAGGATGAAAAATTGAATGGATTGTTGTAGAATCATAGTGGCGATGGGGTTGTGATATGGATTTTGTGGGGAACAAAACTATGACACAACTCCTCGCTATTTTGCAAGGGCTAATTCTGCAACACTCTCCGATTGAGGGGATCGAAACTATGGTAGACAGTGCCAGAGTCAAGTGTGATATCAACGGTCACAGCCCCTATTCCCCGATTGACATAGAGCAGTTTTGGCGGGCATATTCCCAGGTGTTCGAGTTGAGCCCCCACTAGCGCCGCGATCCCGGCCTGATCGGAGACTGCGCCGGTATATGCCTGGGCGTTGTAACCAAACGCAACGTCTTTTTCTTTGTCACCGTGTTGGCGATAGGTTGCTTCTGGATCGGTGGCCGAGCCAATGCGCAAGCTGGTTTCAGGGTCGTTACGCCGCTCTTTGGCAGTGCGCAAGTGAATGCGATTGCCTTCGGCGTCTGCCTTTGCCAGGATAACGACTTCATCATGGATGATCTTGCCAAGTATCAAAAACGTATCTCAGGCCCACTTTTAGACCGGATCGATATTCATGTTGAAGTGCCGATGGTGGATTACGATAAACTGAGTAGCGACCGACTGGGGGAAAGTTCTGCCGCCATCCGCGCTCGCGTGCAAGCTGCCAGACAGCGCCAACTTAATCGTTTCAAGGATACAGACATTGTTTGTAACTCCGACATGCGCATCGCCGAAGTGCGCAAGTTCTGCCCCGTGCAGAAACCGGGACTATCGCAAGTTGGATGAGACCGGGGATAGCCTGATTCGCGCGGCCACATGGTGCTGTTCATGAGCCGGTTGAATTTATCTGCGCGGGCCTATCACCGCATTTTGAAGCTCCCGTAAAACCATCGGGACGATGTGGCGCGCACGATTGCGGACCTGGGGAAGTGAAAATATCCAGAGGCCGCACCTGGCGGATTGTTTGACTTCGCATGTTTTGGCGAAGGCGCTGCGGTATCGGCCGAAGGGGATGATGAGAACGATGTGATTGGATTGATATTCGATTAACCTCATATTCTTTGCATCTATCGTTATCATTAACGAAAAAGGAGCAAATTGTCATGAAGAAAAAACTGAATTGGGGATTGCTTTCGACAGCCCGGATCAACCAGGATTTGATTAACCCGCTGAATACTTCAAAACAAGCCCGCTTATTGGCGGTTGCTTCGAGAAGCCAATCCACTGCTGAAGAATATGCCCATAAGTGGAGCATCCCGCGCGCTCATGCAAGTTACGAAAACCTGCTTAACGATCCGGAAATTGATGTGATCTACAACTCATTGCCGAGTAACATGCACGCCGAATGGACGATCAAAGCCTTACGGGCAGGCAAACACGTTTTATGTGAAAAACCAATCGCCCTGACGCTTGCTGAAATGGATGCAATCAATCAAACTGTAAAAGAAACCGGGCTCGTCTTGGCTGAGGCATTTATGTATCGCCACCATGCCCAAACGTTAAAAGTAAAAGAGATCATTGACGCGGGGTTGTTGGGGAAAGTTCAGTTTGTCAGAGGCGCATTCACCTACACTCTTGAACCTGAAGACAATGGCCGCTGGTTGACCCGGGAGGGAGGCGGGAGCATTTGGGATGTGGGCTGCTATCCCATTTCATATGCGCGGACGATGCTCGGCGCTGAACCTGTTGAAGTGTTTGGTTGGCAGATCCTGAGTAATGGTGGCAGTGATGAGACTTTCGTTGGGCAGATGAAGTTCAAGAACGGCATCCATGCCCAATTTGACAGTGGGTTCAGATCCCCACTACGCATGATGGTGGAAATCGTTGGCTCCGATGCTACGTTGAACATTCCCAACCCATTCAAGCCCGGGTTTGAAAACGAGATTTATCTGACAACCGGGCAAAAAACGCAAACGATAAAAACCCCTGGCGGAGAGTTGTATCTTGGCGAAGTGGAAGATATGTGTGATGCGATCTTGAAAGGCAATGCGCCGCTGGTAAGCCTGGAAGATAGTCGCAATAACACAGCAGCGATTGTGGCTTTGCTTGAATCAGCAAAAAGTGGAAAGCCGGTTATTTTGTAACCGTTCTGCGAGCCTATAAATGAGAGCCCCTCATGTGATGATCTCACGTGAGGGGCTTTTGTTGTGCTTGGAAGTTCAAAATCCAGCGCAAAGGAAATCATCAAACGAAGAAGTGCAAGGTGATTCTCTGGATCTATCGAGAGATGACAAAGACCGCAGCATCGTTGGTTGCCGACGTATTGTTTCCGGAATCCGCTGGGAGAAGGCCGTACCACCCATCCCTGGCATGCCACCCGGATGTAAATGTCAGCGTCACGGGCTGCGGAGTGGGGCTGTAGTTTACGAGCACTACCACCCGTTGGTTTTCATCCAGGGGGTGTTCCGTGATCTCAACCAGGGTGTTGTCTCTGGTGACCGAGCGGGAACGCATGGAGCCCGAAGCTTCTGCAAAGTAGCGGTAAATCTTCCAAAAAGGCTGCGCGTCAGGTTCTGTGAATGCCCCGGGAGCGTTGGAAACATGCTCTTCGATGGGTACGCTTAGGAAGAAGATGCGCCCTTCTCCCCAGGGGTGGCTGGCGAAAGCGGGATTGTCATCGCTTTCACTGCCGAGAATCGCTGCTCCGGCGCAGGCGAGCCGGTATTTCGCGGGGGAAGCGACCTTGAAGATCGGGCAGCCTGTGCTGGCAGGAATTGTCAATTCTGCCAGCGCTGTGCGCTTCTGGCGTGTTTGCACTTCGATGCCGAACGGTTCTTTGAACGGGGAGAGAATGGCATCGTTAAGCGAAAGGTAGAGTGTTGCGCCGGCGCGCACTTTTGCATCCAGCTCATACCAGAAACGGCGCGAGAACGGGCTGCCACCGCTGACAGAGGGCAAGAGATATAGCGAAGCCTCTTTGAGCGGCTGGTCGGCGTATTGGAAGGTCAGATCGAAACCGGCTTGTTTAGCTAGGATGAAGCTGGCATAAGCGATGCCCCACTGTTCCTGCCCGTGGCTCAGGATGCAGACGGCTTCCGTGATGCGCGGCGGCAGGGATTGCGGCAATTTTTCGAGGAAGGCGCGGAATTTCGCGAACTCTGCAATCGCTGGTTTCAAGCTGCGGTCAGCGCGGATCAGTCCGAGTTCGCGCTCGATAGGGGTCCAATCATAGGGGGCGTGGCTGAGAAGATTTTGATCATAACCACACCACCATAACAGGCCGCGGCAATCGTTGGCCCACAACGAGAACAGCGCCATCCGCGCGTAGTCTGCGGCGATGGCTTCGTTTGCGAACATTGGGCCGAGAGTGCCGACTTCTTCGGCCAAAGCGGCTGTATTGCCGATATCACTATACCAGCGGGTCTGGGCGGTGGCATGTAAACCATTGCGCAGGGTGTTGATGGGTTCCTGGTCGCAGTGTGGGGTGAAGTAAGGGTACGGATGCGTGGTTAGTACATCGGTCAGTTCGGCTTGGTGGAAGATGCGCCAGGAGCCATCTTCATTTGGCTCGTCGAGAGAGTGCATCCCGGAAACGACCGGGCGCGTGGCATCTTCAACGCGAATGGCATTGCTGATGGCGGAAGTCCAGGCCTAGGCGGCTTCAGCATTGGGTACAGGGGCCAGACAGTTGCATTCATTGCCCAGGTCCCATGCCAGAACGGCTGGATGATCTTTGAAATTACGCACGAAAGCCCGCACGAAACGTGTTTCCCATAAAATGGCGATTGGATCCGTGATGACATTGCGGCTTTCGAGGGCCGGGGGCACAAACAGGCGTCCGCTCATCCAACCGGTGAGCAGCCCAACGATGAGTTTGAGGCCGTTTTGGTGGGCGCGATCAGCAAGGACAGCAAAATGCGATATTGCAGAAAGGGAGATGCCCGCTGAGATCGCTTATGAGGCATGGCGAATGGCAAATGAATTGCTCCCGCAATCTGTAGCGAGTGATATGCTGTTTGCCAGTTGTGGTTCAGCCGGAGAATTAAGCGGCTCTTCACCGTGACGGATTTCTTTTCGAATTCCGCCGGGTCCATAAAGCTGGGTAATGGGTTGGAAGTCTGGCCAGAGTGGGAAAACCCGCAGCACCTGCAAGCCGGCTTCGGACAGTTGTTTCAGGTCAGCGGCGACAACTTCAGGCTGCCCAATCACGCCACATGGCGGCTCCGGCGTGTGACGCCCAGTAATTGCAGCCGATAATAAACGAACCGGATGTGGTCAATGGGGACGAAATTTTGGAATTTGGCATGGATTTCTCAGGATTGATCTGCGAATGCTGGGCTTGACGAACTGACTTTTTCACTCTTGAACGGTCACTTTAATGATATGCCGAAATTTTCCCGGCTCAAATCCGTTTCGCCGCGCCATAATAATGGTCAGCATTTGTAAAGGCAGGATTTCCACCAGTGGGCGCGCAGCTTCATCCACAGAGGGCAGGAGCAGGGTAGGCAAACCAGGTTCGGATTGTGTCGCCAGCCACAAAACTTTTCCACCATGATTGGCTACTTCCTGGGCCAAGTCCCGGTTCAAGCTGGCAGTTCGCGGTGCGCCTTCCAGCATAAGGATCGTCAGGCGTGGAGATGCAAGTTCCATTGGGCCATGACGGAAATCGGCCACGTTCATGCCTTCAAAGGTGCATTTCGCGGCTTCTTTATTGATCAGTGATCCGTTCCAGACAGCGCCCATCGATGCACCACGCCCCAGGATGAGCAGTTGATCTACTTCACCGAGCAGTCCATCCAGTTCAGCAACTTTTTCCTGCCATTGGTCAAGGTAAGCCTGGACGCCATCTACAGCTTTGCGCATGGATTGCTGCAAAGCCTGCCAGTTTTCGCCTGCCAATTGTGCAGAAGAGAGCATAAGCATTGCCAGCATATTGAGGTAGGTTTTGGTGCTGACAGTGGCTTCTTCACCCGCGTGGATGGGCACAGCAAGATCTGCGCTTTGAGCCATCGGGCTCTCGAGAAAATTGCTCATGCTCAACTGAAAGGCCGGGCGGCAATTTTTAAGGTTTTCCAGCAGGCGCACGATTTCCACACTGCGGCCAGATTGTGAGTTGATCCACAACAAGGTGCGCGAGTCAATCAGATCCTGACCGTAGTGGAGCAGTTCAGCACTATTGACGTGGATGGCAGGTGTGGAAAGCGGCAGCAATTTGAGCCAGGCCGGGTAGGCGGCATTGAAGGATGAGCCCATGCCGGTTAGCACCAGGCGGCTGAAATCTCCTTGTTGTAGGCGCGTGCGCAGCAACTCGATCTGCCCAGCAGGATAATGTTCTAAAACCTCGCGCAAGGCGGCAGGTTGGGAGAGAATATCTGTTATATAGGGATTCGATGTCATAGTGAGGCTCTCTTTTCAATGATTTGAATATTTCGACTTAAGTACTGCTCGCGAATTACTGCCCTGCTTCAAGCATTACGGCTCGCGCTGCGCCGTAAATACCAGCCTGCTGACCGAGTTGGGCCATGCGCAACGGAATTTGATCAATGGGGGCCATCACCGCGTGTTGTTTGACAATTTCATGCAGCCGCGATTGATAGAGCGCATAAGATCGCATCACACCACCGGTAAAAATTACACAATCCGGTAGGAATAAATGCAGCAGACTCACCAGGCCGAGACCGAGATAGTCGGCCGTGTGTTGCATAATTTGCAAAGCCAGGCGGTCGCCTTCGCGCGCGGCTTCGGCTACCAGCGCCGCATCAATTTTCTCGGGATCGTTTCCGGCTTTCTGTAGCAGGGTCGTAGGCTCCCGGGTGGCACATTCGCGGGCAAAAACGCCAATAGCAGTTCCACTGGCGAGGCTTTCCCAACAGCCTCGTGCGCCGCAGTAACATTCCGGGCCGGATGGGTCAACAGGGATATGCCCGCCTTCGGGATGTGACCCGCCGAGTCCTCGGTAGATTTTGCCATCCAGGATAAAACCCATCCCGATCCCGGTACCCACCGTCACCATCAATTGACGCGCCAGACCTCGGCCCGCCCCCATCCATGATTCGCCCAAAGCAGCGGCATCCGCGTCATTTTCCAGGGTTACTGGTACGGCAAAATGTTTGTGTAATGGGCTGGCAATATCCACATCTTCCCAGGTGGGCAGGGTATATGGATTTTGGATGGCGCCTCGCTGGCGGTCGATGGGCCCAGTTGAGCCAATGCCAATTGCCTCCGGCCGGATGCCCGCAGCAGAGCTGACCTGTTCTATCAGTGCGATGATCCGCTTTAGACCGGCTTCCGGACCCTGGCTGGCTTCGATGGGCACATCCTGCCAATTTAGTAGCTGTCCTTCGCGTGTCACAGCACCGGCACGAACGTTTGTCCCGCCGATATCGATACCGATGGTTGCAGGTTGGCTCATCCTTTTACGGCTCCTGCCGAAAGCCCGCTAACGATATAACGCTGGAAAATTAGCGCCAGGATCACAGGCGGAAGCGCTGCCAGCACGCCACCAGCCATCATCGCCGTGATATCCACCGCATAACGACCAGTGAATTCGGCAATCGCCACCGGCACGGTTTTGGCTGCAATCGTGCTGGTAAAAATCAGGGCAAAGAAAAACTCATCCCAGGCCAGCAGGAATATGAACAGCGCAGTTGAAACAATTCCCGGCGCGGCGAGAGGCAAAATAATTTGAAAGAGTGTGTTTAGCCGCGACGACCCATCGATCAAGGCCGCATCTTCCAACTCCACTGGTATGCTTTCGAAAAAGGTGGTCAACATCCAGATGGCAAATGGCAGGGAGAAACTCAAATAAGTGACAATCAATACGATGGGCCTATCCAACCATCCCAGCCGTGCCGCTACAATAAAGAGCGGGATCACGAGTGAAATTTCAGGGATCATGCGCACACTGAGAATCCCGATGACAAATTGGTTTTTGTAACGCAGTCGCAGGCGCGCGAGCGCATAGGCTGCCAGGGAGGCGATCAGCAAACAGATGAATGTGGTCGTCAGGGAAACGATTAGCGAATTTACCAGGGTGACTTTGAAAGTCCGGGCGACTTCAGAAACACCCGTACCCGGCATAAGGATATCTGTATAGTTTTTCAGGGTGGGGTTGGCAGGAAAAAGATGAGGCGGCAACGCCAACAAATCGGCGCGTGTGGAAATGGAGGATGTCACCAACCAGGCTACAGGGGCATAAATGAAGAACAAGATCGGGATCATTGCCAGTAGCAGCCAGACTTTTGCAAACATTTTTCGGTTGAATTTCATCGCAGCGCCTCCGGGCGGTAGAGAAAGCGGATATAGATCAGCGCCATCACCAGCGTAAAAGCAGAGATCAAGAATGAGAGCGCCGACCCGGAGCCGAGATGACCGTAGGTAAACGATTCGAGATAAGTCAGGTAAGAAATTGTTACGGTGCCAAAAGCCGGGCCACCCTGGGTAATGACATAGATAATATCAAAGACACGGAATGCTTCCACAGTACGCACAACCAGCGCTACTAGAATGGCAGGCCGCAACAGCGGCAGACGGATGCGGGCAAAGCGCTGCCAAACTGTAGCCCCATCCATCATGGCGGCTTCCTCCAACTCAACAGGAATGGTAGCCAGGGCTGCCTGTAAAATCAGGGCGATAAAAGGCACGCTGTGCCAGATATCGGCCACAATCACCAGATTCATGGCCAGGAACGGCTTTGTGAGCCAGGCCTGATATTTTTCAATGAAACCCAGGGAAAACAGCACAACATTCAGGGCGCCGAAGTCAGCGTTATAAATCCAACGCCAGATGGCGCCGTTGACAATCGTTGGCACTGCCCAGGGGATGATCAGGCTGGCGCGCAAGAACTGCCAGCCCAGGGGTTTGGCGTGGATAAGCAAAGCGATGCCGAGCCCCAGCAGCAGCTCCAAACCGACTGAAACGGTTGTGAAGTATAGGGTACGCCAGATGGAACTCCAAAAATCAGCATTTTTCAGAAAGTGCAGATAGTTGTCCAATGCCACAAAATTTTGCGGCATTGGGTTGGAAAGGGGTGTATCGGTGAAACTCAAAACAAACGTGAAAAGGACTGGCAAAAGTGAAATAACCGCGATAACGATAATCGCTGGGAGCAGCATCCACAATCCGTCGCGTGTTTCTTGCTGGAGAAGGGTCAGGGGTTTTCGCATCTGGGTCATTTCCATTCAGAAGGGATTGGACAGGGAACTGTCCAATCCCTTCGTGCATAGTTTACTTTTTGGCTAATTCAACCCACTTGGCAGCGGCATCGTCCAAAGCTTGTTGAGCTGTTTTCTGCTTTGTCAGCGCTTCCTGAATGGCTAATTGCAGCGCTTTCGAGCCCTCGGAGTAATAAGGCACCTTCGGGCGCACGTGCGAGTAGGGGAACTGTGCTTTGAACATCGGCACCGTCACCTGGTTTGCAGTGTTGAGGTTTTGCAACGCAGTGAGTGCTTCCCCTTCAAAGTCAGCGCTGTAGATCGGGAGCAGGTGCGCTGAATATTCTTTCTGGATAGGCTCGCTGGTCAGGAATTGCAGATACTTCCAGGCGGCCTCGCGATTGGGTGACTTGTCGATCACCGAAAAGCCCATCGAACCGTTGATGGTTGCGCTGGGTGCCGCATTGCCAGCGAAAGCAGGCATCAGACTCATTTTGACGTTGCCGACGATTTGCGATTCTTGGGCGTTCAAAGCGGCCATGTCATACATATACACCCAGTTGAGTGCAAAGGCAGCCTTGCCCTGTGAAAAGGTATTGCGGACATCTTCTTCAACATAAGAAATCGAGGCCGGATTGGTGATACCAGAATCGATGGAATCGACCATCCATTGCAATGTTTTTACACCCTGGGCATTGTTGAATGCGGGTTTGCCGGCATCATCCACCAGGCTGCCGCCGTTTCCATAGAGCAGGGCAACATAATCACAAATCGCGGCTTCCGCCTGACCCCAGGACCAGACCACCGGGTATTCGGCCAGGCCTTTTTCTTTAATGGCCTTGGCCTGAGCCAGCATTTCTTCCCACGTGGTGGGCGGAGTGCTGAAGCCAGCCTCAGCCAGCATCTTCTCGTTGTAATAGAAGTACTTCTCGTCCAGCATCCAGGGCATGCCATAGATCTTACCGCCCACACTGGTGATATCCCAGGCGGCAGCAAACACTGCGGATTTGGTCTTGTCATCCACCTGGCTGGTTACATCCCACAAGTAGCCATTCTTGGCAAACTCGGCGTACCAGATGTCATCTACAAGTACAACATCGTAAGAGGGTGGATTGGTTGCCATTGCAGTGGCAATTTTGTCATGCAGGGCATCGTAAGAGACATATTCAATCTCCACCTTGATGTTCGGGTTATCCTTGTTGAATTTGGCAACGATCGCATTCATTTCTTCCGGTGTGGGCCCTGCCTGCTGCATGGCCAACACCTTGACGGTCTTTGGGCCTGTGTCTGCCGCCGGGCCGCAGCCTGCGAGGCTGAGAGCCAGTGAAAGCAGCACAAAAATCAGGGTAAATCGGTAAAGCTTTGACATCACTTCCTCCTTGAACGAAAAACGATTGGTCGGGCTTAAGCGATGGACTGGCGTCCCGTATAGAACGTAAAGTGGCTGCCGCGATATACGGAAACCACATACTCCACAATGTCGAATGATTCAGTGTAAGAAAGGCGATGCGCCAACAAAACAGGCTCACCCGCCCGCATTCTCAAAGCCTGGGCGACCTCGGCTGTGGCACTCGTGGCCTGAATTTCAGCATCTGCCCAGGCCGGGTACACGTGGAACTGTTCAGCCAGCAGCTGATAAAGCGACTGGCTTAAATCATATTTGGTCAGATTGGGGAAAAGACTGGCAGGTAAATAAGCTGTTTCAAAAGCAACGGGTTGATCATCGGCCAGGCGGATGCGCTGAATAAGATAAATTTGTTCTTCAGTTTCAATCTTTAAATGCGCCGCCACTTCAACTTCCGCCGGAACCTTTTCAAAGCGCAACACCTGTGAACTTGGTCGAAGCCCCTTGGATCGAATATCCTCGCTAAAGCTCCGGAACCCCGACATCTCTCGGATGAGACCATGAGCTGCAAAAGTTCCCTTGCCTTGCTGGGTATATAAGATACCCTGTTGGATCAGCTCTTTTAATGCCCGCCGTACAGTGATACGGCTGACATTAAATTCAGCCGATAGCTGCGCCTCGGATGGCAACATATCTCCTGCTTTGAGCTGACCGTCATTGAGTTGAACCAACAAATGTTGTTTGATCTGATGATACAAAGGGGAAAGATCTCGACCGTGATTCACATGGCACCTCACACTTCTAAACATATTATAATGTTATAACATGTCAAAGTCAATTGCGAGAATCAGAAAGAGTTTGGTCTAAAGTTTCGGGAGATATTTCGGCTTGTATAAAGCCTTGCCGAATATAAAATTACGCCAGGGGTTGGGTTTCATTTTCTTGGGGACAATTGTTGGCAATAATGGCTAATTTAAAGGTTGCCAGTTCTTGACATGAGGAGGGTGTACGATATAGTGTGTAAACGGGAATTATGAATGGTGTCCGGAGAGCACACAATGACAGAGAAACGATTATCACGAACGAAGGTTGATAAAATGTGATGCTCACAGGCAAAGAACTTTATCGCGGACTGGCGGGGAACGAAAGCATCTAAACCCCGCACCTGGCGGATTATTTCACTTCGCATGCGTACAAGCGAGCGCTGAAGTGTGCTAAAATGAGCAAAAGCGCGATTTGAAGAGCTTTTTAAGGGACTGTCACAGCCCCTATTCCCCGATTGATGAAATAAAGATGCAACTACCGGGTGCCTGGCTTACGCCGGCACCGTGGAAGTGGACATTCTGAACCGGATGGGAAAAAAGATGCGCTACGCTTCGATGCTCTATGGCGACTCGGCTGCGTCTGTGTTGGAGTCGTCTGACGGCGACGAAGATATCAAGGATGAGATCATCCGCGCGGCTCTTTTGGGAGTACTGACCGAGGAAACGGAGCAAGTGAAGTACCTGTTCTCGACTGGCAGCGAAAAGGTGGTGCAGGTGTCCACCGATATCACCGGTTCGCTGGTGGCATCGACGGCGGGGTTGCCCGTAGCGCCTGACTGGAACGAGTGGGCCAGGTTGAAAGGCATGAGTATTGCCATGATGCCCCGTCGCAAAAGCAAAGACGCTGAGTTGTTGGTTGGCCTGTTGTTGCTAAAGTTTTAGGTAAGTTAAAGGCGAGGCTCTGAGCCTCGCCTTTTTTGTTGTGCGTAACCTTAGCGGAAATTAAAGTTAACAAGAGAAAACTTTATCTATCAATTAAGAAAATGCCAAAGGAAGATATAGTTGTATTAGGCAAGATTTAATCTGAAATTCCTTATAGGGAACGGATATCCTAAAGAACTTTTGTGTTTGGACGATGTACTTAGTTTTCATCGGTTCCGATATTTCTATTGTTCAATCTACCATATTCAGATCGATCCAGACATTGCCTTCATGTTGAAATCTAACGTTCAGAGCAAAGCCCAGGAAAACCCTGAGTGCCCTCGCCAATCAGACCGCCGGCAAAATTGTGTAGAATGCCATAGTCGATCTTGTTAAGGATACTGCATGGAGCTTGACTGAGCGTCTGGAGGCATCCGGAGCGGGTAATATCCACTTTGCTATTCTGCACGGATGTGCCACAGTGGAACAGGGAGATGAAAGCCATCCCGTTGTTTACCTGGATGTCTGGCAGTTCGATCGTCACAGTACTGGCCGTCAAGGAATGCTTTACACAATAATGCGTGGGATTTGCTTATGCAAATCCCGCGCATCAAGTGATTTTGTTCTATCTCACCATCCAGACTTCTTTTTGCGGGAGGCTGAGAAGGCGACAGCCTGTTTCGGTGATAGTGACATCTTCTTCTTGGCACAGGCGGCCGTGGGAGGTAATGATGGCGGGTTCCATAGTGAAACACATACCAGTCTCGAAGTGACAGTCGAGTTCGTCGATGGCGTAATCCGAGCCGCAACGCATGCCGCCTTCGTGGGCAAAGGTGCCCATCTCGTGACCAAGCCCGCCGACCTTGGGATAGCCCCGGCTCTCGAAAACCTCGTTGGCCCTGTCGCGAGGCACGGTGGTGTAGATACCCGGCGCGGTGGCCGCGATTGCGGCGCGGATGGCGGCTTGCACAGCTTCAAAGGCGCGCTGCACCTCGTCCGGCACGACACTTTCGCCGGGTCCCAGCACATAAAACGAACGCTGGTTGTCCGAGCCGAAGCCATCAATACGTAAGCCAAAGTCGACGTTGACCAGGTCACCGGGCTGCAAGAATATATCAGCCGGGGGGCGTTTGCACAGGTAGCTTGAACGCGTGCCGATGGAAACGAAGGGGTTGCCGGGTTTGGGCCAGGAATAATCTGCGTCCAACTCGCGCACTTTGGATTGGAAGAAATGCTGGATGTCGGCGCCGGAAATACCGCTGCGAATATAGTCGCGGGCGGAATCGTAGATGCGCATGGCGGCCAGTACGGTGCGCTCGATGCCCGCAACCTCTTCGGGCGATTTCTGGCCCCGCACGCGTTTCATGATGTTGCAGGCCGAGATGAGTTCGCCCTTAAACCCCGCCGCATCCAGATAGCGCATCAAACGTTTGTATTGGGTGTAAGAAAGACCATCGGCGGATGGGTCAACCTCGGAATAATCAAGCGCGATCTTTTGCGCGGGCATGATGCGCTTTAATATCTCGGTCAGCTGTTGTTCGAAATCAAGCCGGTAGGTAATGACTTCAGAAACGGCGCCGTAGGCTTCGACCTCTTCTGCATCCAGCGCGCCTATCAGACAGATACTTTGGCCGGTTTTGGTGACGACCAGCGCGGTCAGCGACAGCCCGGCTGCCGGCAGCAAATAAAGCAGTGCGGGTTCGGGCGTAAAATGCGTTTCGCGGCCGATCATAACCCAGGCATTCACATCAAATTCTTGCAGGGCGGCGTAGGCGCGTTCCACTCGTTTTTGCAACATCGGTTTGGTAAACATGACAAAATCCTCCATTATTCAGGTGGCTTTTTCGTGGCGGCCAGGCTGCAGGCCGCAAAATGACCGGATTCAATCTCAACCAGTCTGGGTGTATCCGTCAGGCACGCTTTGAAAGCATATTTGCAGCGCGGCGCAAAGCTGCAGCCTTTGGGCAGATTGATCGGGCTGGGCATTTCGGCGCCGGCAACGATATGCTTGCGCGAGGCTTCAATGCGCGGGTTGGGGATGGGAATGGATGAAAGCAGGAACTCGGTGTAGGGATGTAACGGGTTTTTGTATATTTCACGCGAGTTTGAGATTTCGACAATCTTGCCCAGGTACATGACCGCGACCTTATCCGAGATGTACTTGACCATTGATAGGTCATGGGCAATGAACAAATAGGTCAGGTTCAGTTTCTGGCGCAGTTCCTTGAATAAGTTGACAATCTGGGCCTGAATGGAGACATCCAGGGCGGAGATGGGTTCATCGCAGACGATGAATTCGGGGTTGACAGCCAGGGCTCGCGCGATGCCAACGCGCTGGCGCTGCCCGCCGGAAAACTCACTGGGGAAACGGTTGGCATGTTCCTGGCTCAAACCGACCAGCTCCAAAAGCTCAATTACGCGGTTGCGTCGCTCCAGAACCGTGCCCATATTGTGTATTTCCATACCTTCCGAGATGATCTCGGCTACGGTCATACGCGGGTCAAGGGACGAATACGGATCTTGAAAGATCATTTGGGCGTGGCGCGCGAAACCTTTCATATAGGCCTTGTCCTGAGGGTCTATTTGCACACCGTTGAACTTGATGCTGCCGGAGGTCGGCAAATAAAGATGCTTGATGGTGCGCCCGAGAGTGGTTTTACCACAACCTGATTCGCCGACCAGGCCCATGATCTGACCACGCGCGATTTCAAAGCTGACGTCATCTACAGCTTTGAGCGTCAGGCCGCCTTTTAGCTCAAAGTATTTGGAAAGGTGTGAAACTTCAAGTATATTTTCCGAATTGGGCATCATTCCAGCACCTCAAGACGGGCATCCGAATATTCTTCAATAAAACGTTGCCTATGGGCGGAGGCCCGTTCGTCCAGGAGATGGCAGTAGAGCCTGTGGCCCGGCCCGGTTTCAGACATTTCGGGCATGCGTTGTACACAGATTTTCATGGAGAACCGGCAGCGTGGTGCGAATGGGCAACCGGCGGGCGGTTCGATCATGTCTGGTGGCGAGCCGAGGATGTATTCAAGCGGGCGGGTTGAATCGGCGTCCAAGCGCGGGACGGAGGCTAGCAGGCTGCGAGTGTAGGGGTGCTGGGCGTTCTCAAAGATCTCCATCACACCACCGGTTTCCACAATTTTTCCACCGTACATGACCACCACGCGCTGGGCCATATTGGCAACGATGCCCATGTCGTGCGTGATGAGGATGATGGCCATGCCGAGTTTCTGGTTGATGTCTTTGAGGATGCCCAAGATTTGAGATTGGGTGGTGACATCTAGTGCCGTGGTCGGCTCGTCGGCGACCAGGAGCTTGGGGTCCATCGCGATGGCGATGGCGATCATGACGCGCTGGCGCATGCCGCCTGAAAACTCATGTGGGTACTGCTCCATACGCCGCTGGGGATTGGGTATGCCAACATTGCGCAGAAGCTCAACCGCCTTTTCAGAGGCTTTTTTCCTGTCAAGTTTGGAATGGGCCAGGATGCCTTCGGTGATCTGGTTACCAATTTTTATGGTGGGGTTGAGGCTGGTCATCGGGTCCTGGAAGATATAGGCGATCTCCCGGCCTTTGATGCTGCGCAACTGGTTAAAGTTATAGGAGGAAATCTCCTCGCCATCGTAAATGACACTGCCACGCTTGATGCGTGCAGGCGGGGAGGGCAGGAGCTTGACGATGGACTGGGTCATGACGCTTTTACCGCTGCCCGATTCGCCGACAATGGCGATGATTTCGCTGCGTGCCACCTCAAAACTGACGCTGCGCACCGCCTGCACCTCCCCGGCATAGGTGTCGAAAGAAACAGTAAAATCCTTGATCTCAAGTATGTTGTTGGTCATTGTGCTCATCTTCCTGGTCCGCCTCAATGCCGCAGTTTGGGGTCAAGCGCATCGCGCAGCCCATCGCCAATCAGTTGCAAGGAGAGCATGGTAAGGCTGATAAAGATACTTGGTAAAAACAGGCGGAGCGGGTAGGTGTAGATCTGTTTCATACCGATGCTTACCAGCAGCCCCCAGGATGTTTCCGGAGATTTGATGCCGATGCCAATAAAACTCAAAAACGCTTCGGAGAATATCGCATTCGGAATGGCGAATGTCATATTGACGATGATCACGCCCAGCATATTGGGGATCATATGCCTGAGGATGATTCGACGGGTACCAGCCCCCAGGGAGAGTGCCGCGAGTACATAATCCTCGTTTTTGAGGGCAAGGATCTGACCGCGCACCAGACGGGCCATCGATAGCCAACCGGTGAGGGTCAACGCCATGATCATTGGCAGGATGCCGGAACCGGTGACCATCATCATCAGTGTGACCCACACCAGGTAGGGGAACGCCATCAGAAATTCGACTACGCGCATGATGAATTCATCGACTTTGCCGCCTACAAAACCGGCGAGACTGCCCAGGATAATGCCGATAGTAGCCTGAAGCAGCGCAGCAATGATGCCGATCAGGATGGAAATACGCCCACCGGTCCAAACCCTTGCCCACATATCGCGGCCGAGCTCGTCCGTGCCGAACCAATGCGCAGCGGACGGGTCGCTGTTGGCGGCAGCCAGGTCGGCGGTGTTGTAGTTGTATTTCACCAGCAGAGGCCCAAAGAACGCAAACACGACCAGTGCCGCAAGGAAAATCATCCCGATAACGCTGGGTGTGTTTTGTCTAAAGCGGCGCGCTGCGTCCTGGAAATAGGTCTGGCTCTTGCGCTTGATATGGTCGGCCTCATCCGGTTTTACGCCCACCAAGGTAAAAAGTTCAGCATCCAGCATCTGGCCAACAGCATCATTTTGCATATGCATATCCTTTACCATTTCACTCCAGCTTAATACGCGGGTCGATGAAGGCGTAGGCGATATCGACGATCAGGTTCATCATGACCAGTAAAACAGCAAAAAAGATGGTCAGGCCAGTGATGAGCGTATAGTCCAGGTTCTGAACTGAGGTCACATAATGCCGGCCGAGACCGGGAATCGCAAAGACATTCTCAACAACAAAGGTGCCGGTGATGACGCTGGCCACCGTGGGGCCAAGCAGGGTAATGACCGGCATGAGCGCATTTCGTAGCTGGTGAACGAAAATGATGCGCAGTTTGGACAGGCCTTTGGAGTCAGCAGTTTTGACATATTCGGATGAAATGACCTCCAGCATACTCGAACGCGTATATTTGGCGATCATGGCCAACATACCCAGGCCTAGTGCAAAGGTCGGCAGCACGGTATGCGCAAGGCTTTCGTATTGTGCAACTGGAAACCATTTCAGTTTGACTGCAAAGATATATTGGATAAAAAAACCTACGATGAAGGACGGAACGGATGTGCCAATAATTGCCAGGACCATTGTAAAAGTATCCAAGGCTTTGCCACGCTGGTAAGCCGCGGTAATGCCGAGCAGCAAGCCCATCGTCAACGCAAAACCGATGGCGCGCAGCCCCAGGTCCAGGGAATAGGGGAAGGCGGTGGCAATGATCTGGTTTACAGAGATGGCGCGTATTTTGTAGGAGGTGCCAAGATCGCCGTGGGCCAGGTTATTCAGGTAAATCAAATACTGCTCGTAGACCGGTTTGTCCAGCCCATAATAAGCATAGATGGCGGCCTTGTTGCCAGCCTGCATTTTCTCACTAGTGAAGGGGCTGCCTGGGATGAGTTTGACCATGAAGAATGAGACGGTCACCAGGATCAGGATCATCAAGAACGAAATGGCAATTCGTTTGGAAATGTATTTTAAGAGCTTCATGCTTTTGATCCATTCGTTTTGTGCCGGAATGGGAAATGGTAAAAAATGAGTGAGGCCGCCACAAGTGGGGAACCTGGGCGACCCCAACAGGCAAAACCGTTTGATTATTTAATAGTAGCGTATCTAAAGTCGAAGCGGGCTCCAAAGGTATTGATCGAGACGCCCTCGATCTTGGGGCTGAGCACAAGCGCGCCGCGCGACATATAGAGTGGGATAATGGGGGCTTCGGTCAGAAGCATCTTCTCGGCTTCAAAAAACATATCGTTACGCTTCTTGAAGTCCGGTTCCTTGTTGGCCTTGGTGATAAGGGTGTAATACTCCTCGCCAACCCAGCCGGTCTTGTTCCAGCCACCGCGACTGTCCCACATATCGAGATAGGTGAACGGGTCGTCATAATCCGGGCCCCAGCCAGTGCGGGCGATATCGTAAGGCTGGTTGTAAAGGTTCTCCCAGTATTGGGCAAACTCAAGCTGGCGGACCTTGATCTTGACACCCAGGTTGGTCTCCCAGGTATTCTGGAAATATTCGGCCAGGGTGCGTTGGATTTCGGGCGATGTGGTGAAGTAATCAAACTCGGGCAGGTCAGCCGCAGAGGCATAGCCGAGTTCTTTCAGTGCCGCATCCAGATAAGCCTTGGCGGCGACCGGGTCGGCATTAACTTTGTGGTAGACATTAGTGACATCGTAGGTGTCACCCCATTTGCCGCCCAATTCATCAGAGATGACCGGGTTGATGACACCGGTAAAGGGCATGTTGGATGGAAACATGGCTTTGACCAGGGCTTCGCGGTCGATGGAGGAGGAGAGCGCCATCAGGAAGTTGCGGTTCTTGTTGATCTTGGCGGTTGCAGGGCTGGTGCCTTTGTGGCTGAGCACGATGAAGGTTACGCCGCCACTGGCATAGAATTTGAACTCCGGGGCGTCTTTATAGTTGGGGATCATGTCGGATGGCACTTCCATCCAGAAGACCTCACCAGTGTCATACATGTTTTTGAGTGTATTGGGGTCGGCAACGAGCAGCAGGGTGACCTCTTCAATTTTGATTGCAGAGGCATTCCAGTAGTCCGGGTTCTTGGCAAAGACCATGCGGTCGTTATGGGCCCATTGTTTGAGGATGTAGGGTCCGTTGCTGGTGATCTTGTCGGCGTCCGAGCCATAGGCATTGCCAAATTTTTCAGCCAGATCCAATCTGATTGGATACATGGCGCTGGAGGCAAACAACGTCACCATGAAGGGGAAGGCAGCTTCGAGGGTGACTTCAAGAGTCTTATCGTCGATGACCTTCAGTCCCAATTCGGAGGCATCTTTGGTGCCGGCGTTGACGGGCTGGGCATTCTTGATTGGGAAAATTAGATAGGCAAGATCCATCGCATCTTTGCGGGTGAGCATACGCCTGAAGGTGTCTGCAAAATCACTGGCGGTGACAGGTTTGCCATCCGACCATTTCGTATCACGCAAATGGAAGGTAAAGACGGTGCCATCTGCGGAGACATCGTAGCTTTTAGCCGCACCAGGTTCGATTTTGCCGTCAACGACGTTCAGTAACCCCTCGAAGGACAATAGTAGGGCCGTCGAAGTATTGGAATCATTGCCGACATGAGGATCCATGGAGATGGGTTCTGTTGAAAGGCCAACCTTGAGGCTCATTGGAGTGGCCGCGGCTGGCTCTGCCGTTGGGTTGGCAGCTGGCTGCGATGCTTCGGTTGCAGCAGGCTGAACGGCGGCAGGTTTGGTTGCAGCAGGTTCAGTTGTAGGCGCTGTGCTTCCGAACGTGGAACAGCCCGAAATGGAAGACACAAGGATCATCATCGCCATCAGAAGTGCAAATATCTTTTTCATTTCCTTTTCTCCTTTTTGACTTTATGAAACGAGCTTGCAGCAACAGAATAGCTCTTCCCCATCAAGCTATCTGGTTTTCCTACAGACGGATTCGATCCAGATCATCGATGGTTGGAACACCAGGCTCTACTGCCTGCCCAGCCAGCCAAAAGATCGTTCTGGCAAAAAAAGCTCCATAGTGTTCCCAATTTAAAAACTCGGGGGGCGCGCCGTGTGGCGCGCAATCGGGCGTAAACGCAGCCGAGCGGCCCAGGCCAAACTGCCAAACCGCCAGGATGGGGTCATAGCGCCCGCCCTCGTTGTTTACGAGCAGTAGCGAGGCGCCTGGTTTGAGCACAGTTTTGTTGTAGAATAGCATGGTGGGAAATAGCGTGGGTAGGCCAGATAAAATGGGATGTCCGGCGTCGACGGCACTCGGACAAAAGCCCTGTGGCAGTTCGACCCGATCATCGTGATCGAGTATTTCGACGGGCAGCATCTCCTCTAGTTCGGTCTCGTGAAAGCGGGCCTTGTTTTCGACACCCGCGAAAGACATATAGCCGCCGATCATCAGAAAGCCCCCGCCTGCGCGGACATATTCGCGCAGGACATCCAGACGGTTGGGCATCTTTTGCGAGCGCAGAACATTGGGATGGAACAGCAGGCTGTTGCTGCCCAGATCGCTGGTCACAACGCAATCATATTGCTTGAGCTCTTCGACCGAAAGGGGGAATTTCGCCATGACTTCGTGGCACGGAATGTAATCCACTTCAATTCCGTTTTCTTTTAAACGGGGTAGGATGTAGCGGGCCGCCTCACCGTAAGTGTAATGTGTAAAGGCGTCCATACCCTTAATATGGGTGGTTGAGATCATCGCTGATTCGCCTGCGAATAAAATTTTCGTCTTTTGCATGGTTACCAACCTTTTCATGATTTCGAGATTGATGGATGACGCTCGTTTTCGGTTTTACGAATTTTTTATGATTAACTGGCGCATCTGGTGGCGATTCAGACCGGAATCATCGGTTCTGTAAGTTGTCCGGGATATGTGTCCCGAATTCAATTGGCGAGCCATGTGACTTTCGCATGATAATGTTCGTGTCGAGCATGACCTTTTCGTTGATGTCCATGCCGGAAAGCTTGCGCAGGATCATTTCCGTTGCGATGTAGCCCATCTGGTAGGTCTGCTGCTTGACGGTCGTTAGAGGGGGCGTGATCATGTCCATCCAATCAAAATCGTCATAACCAATAATGGCAATGTCTTGGGGGATCTTGACCCCTTGACGGTTCAGTTCCAGAACGGCACCCATCGTCAGCACGTTATCGGAGACGAAAATCCCATCAACGCCGCGCTTGAGTAGCTCGCGGACACACAAACTTCCGTTTTCAATCGAAAAATGATCAACCAGGATGACATATTTGTCATCGTAATCGAAGCCACAACTGCGGATAGCCTTTTTGTAGCCGCTGTAACGCAAGGCGCCGGAGGAGACTCCCAGCCCGCCGCCGATCAGACCGATTTTCTTTTTGCCGCCGGATGCCAGGAGAGTTACGGCTTCGAAGCCACCTTTCTCATTGTCCGAATCCACGCAGCTGAAGTCCGAACCATCCACACGTCTGTCCAGGAGCACATAGGGCACGCCCATTTCCTTCAAGACGGTCAATTGGTTGGGATTGCGCGATGATGGCACCAGGATGACGCCGTCCACCCACTGGTTTTTTAGAATCTGCAGCGCGCGCAGGCTCTTTTCGCTTTTACCTGCTGAGCCATAGTTGGAAACGATAACGTAGTAATCCGTTTCCTGGAGTTTTTTGCGAATTCCCAGCAAAATATCCATGTAGAAATAATTGGCGTTGCGGTTGGATTCGTCCGTGGGGATGACAAAGGCGATGGTATTGGATTTTTGCGTGCGGAGCATGCGCGCGGCGAGGTTGGGCCGGTAACCAATTTCGTGCGCGGCAATCAAGACTTTTTCGCGACTTTTCTCCGAAACCTGGCGATTATTATTGAGCACATGGGAAACCGTAGCCGTTGATAAACCGGTCATCTCTGAAATCTTCTTGATAGTCATGGAGTGCCATTCCTCTACATCAAGCAAAAATGTTAATCGATTAATATAATTGCCAAAAAAAAGAGTTCAGCTGTAAAAGAAATTTAAGGCATCGCAGGTCAGTGTTACACGGTTGCGCGGGAGAAAACGAACAAAACTGAGTAAATAGAACCTTTTTTTGCCTTTTCGCGAGAGAAACGGTCTTTTTGCCTGGACAAATCTGTCTTTGTCGAAGCGACTATATAACCCTGTCAGCCGAAAAATAACACTTTCCTATTGAGATTATGTGTATCGTTTCACATCACTTCTATCAGTATATACAAAAAAAGAGGCTTGTCAATAAGCAGCTTGTCATAAATAAGTAATATTTTTTGAGTGGCGGGGAAAAAAGATCAAATTCGGAATGTGGATTATCGCGGTTTTCCATCTAAAACATCTGGATGATGCGGCGGGGCCGCTTAATTGCGCAGCATTTTGTGGGTGCAGTGGCAATATTTTCTCAAAAGCAGCGTAAATTTGGCATTTTAGATGTTGGGGACTTGAAATATGCCCTTATGGTCACCTTTCTGTCTTTCATCCCGCATGAAAAAATGTTGCTTTTGCGAGTGTCCCTGGCCATGTGGGTACCATGGCGACTCGCAAAAGCCCTGCACCTGCGCGTCATCGACCGTCACCAGGTACCAGAAGTGCATTTCCGGCCCGCTGCTGGCCTCGCCCAAATTCCAATAGCAGGGAATTTAGGGGAGGATGAGATGTAGATGCCCTTAATGGGTTGTAAATCCATATTTTGGTGCCCAGACTGAGGCCCCTTCCCCCATTTCCGCCCATTGAAATGGGGGAAGGGGGTTGGTTTAGGTGAGTCAAGAAAAACCATACTGAGAATTGCTGGGATTTAGTGTGGTTGGTAAGCTTGATCAGGGAAAGAATTGTTATAATGTTTTGAATATGACCCCGCACCTGCTTGCTACCAAATTCCACATCCCATCTCGGCGAGCGGGCTTGGTTGTGCGCCCGCGCCTGCTGGAGCATCTCCAGCGTGGATTGGATGAAAACCGCAAACTGACACTCATCTCCGCCCCGGCGGGCTATGGCAAAACCACGCTTGCGGCTGAATGGATTGCCAATCTCCAATCTAAAATCGCAAATCAAAAATTAAAAATCTGCTGGCTTTCCCTCGACGAAGCGGACAACGCCCCGGCCCGTTTCATGGAGTACTTCATTGCAGCATTGCAACAGGTGGATGAAGGGATCGGGCAACGGCCGCTAAGCCTGTTGGGCGTGCCGCAGGTTGCCTCCTATCTGGTCATTTTGGATGAATTGCTCAACGATTTGGCTGGCCTTGAATTTCAGCTTTGCCTGGCGTTGGATGATTATCACACCATCACATCCCCGCAAATCCAGCAGGCGATGGAATACCTGCTCGACCACCAGCCCTCCCAACTGCATCTCATCATCACCACGCGGGTTGACCCTGCCCTGCCCCTGGCGCGCCTGCGCGTTCGCGGGCAAATGACCGAAATCCGCGCCCGCGACCTGCGCTTTACTCTGGAGGAGGCCAGTCAGTTTTTCAACCAGCTCATGCGCCTCGACCTGTCTCTTGACGCTATCCGGGCACTCGACGCGCGCACGGAAGGCTGGGCGGCGGGACTGCAATTGGCTGCCCTAGCGCTCTCTGACCAGCCCGACCGTCAGGATTTTCTTTCTGCCTTTGGCGGCAGTCACCGTTATGTGGTCGATTACCTGCTCGACGAAGTGCTTAAACGCCAACCGACCGAAATCAGCGCTTTCCTGACCCAAACATCCATCCTGCGGCGTTTCAATGCCGGGTTGTGCCAGGCGGTCACCGGCAACCCCAACTCGGCTGAAATCCTGTCGCAAATGGAACGCGCCAACCTGTTCCTCCTGCCCCTGGATGAAACCCGCGGCTGGTATCGTTATCATTCCCTCTTTGCCGAGGCTTTACACTTGGGGTTGGATCCTGCTGAAGAGCGCACCATGCACGCTCGCGCCGCCGCCTGGTTTGAAGGGAACGGCTGGCTGAGCGAGGCGCTGGCGCACTGGCAGGCTGTTCCCGAACCGGCCCAGGCCGCCCGGCTGATGACCCAGCTTGCTCCCGAGTTGCTGCGCACCGGTGAAGCCCAAACCCTGCTGGGCTGGCTCAACAGCCTGCCCGAAAGTGTTCTTCCTCAAAGCCCGGAACTGGTTTCACATCACGCACTCTGCCTGCTGATGACCGGCCAGCCCGATGCCGCGCGCGAATCAGCGGCGCGCGCCTTCGCTGCGCCATCCCAGGCAAAAGATGGGCGCTTGCTGGCGATCCAGGCCTGGTTTTCTGCAGCCGCTGGCTCGGCACGAACAATGGAACTCGCCTGCCTGGCTCTCGAACGGCTGGGAGAAGGTGATTCCTTTTTCCATGCCCTGGCGCTGCTGGCGCTTGGCGGTCAGTACGCCTGGAGCGCCAACCTGTCCGAGTCGAGCGAGATTTTTCGACAGACCTGGGAATTGGGGAAGCGCATGAAGCACCCCTTCATCGCCCTGGGTGGATTAGCCAACCTGGCCTTCAACCTGCTCGAAAAGGGACAACTGCGCGAGGCCGAATCGCTCTGCCGCGCCGCATTTGATGAATTTGTCGATTCGCGCGGGCGGCCTTTGCCCATTTTGGGGATTCTCCACGCCCCGCTGGCCGCCATCTGCTACGAAAAAGGCAGCTTGGACGAAGCGCAAAATCTGGCCGAACGTGGCGTTGCCTTGTGCCAGCGTCTGTTTTCCAATGACATCATGGGCGGCGATAACGAAATCACCCTGGCGCGAATTGCCCTGGAACGCGGCGAACCCGAAAAAGGTTTCGACCTGCTCCGGGCAATTACCCGCTCTGCCAGCCAGCGCGGAATGACGATTGTCGTCTATAAAATGGCCCTGGCAGATGCGGAATTACATCTACTGATGGGCGACTTGCCTGCCGCCGGGCGCAAACTGCGCGAAGTGGAAGCCCTGACCCGGCCCGAATTATCCAAATCCAGCCGGATGGCGGAACATCTGCGCGCCCGCCTTCTGGCGGCGGCAGGTGAGACCAGGCAGGCGCTCAATATTTTGCATGAACTGGCACAAACCGATCAGGCCGACGGCGCGCTTCGGCGGCACATGGGCATTCAATTAACCCAGGCATTGGTGTACGAACAACTGGGAGATCGGACTCGCGCCCGCAATCTTTTTATGGAAATTCTCAACCTGGCGGCGGTGGAAGGCTACGAGAGCCTGTTTTTCCCGCACCCTGGGCGGCCCACCCGCCCTTTGCTCGAAGCGGCGCGTTCCAGCGCCCCAGAGCTGGTAAATGCCATCTTGAACGGAAAACCAGCTGAAGCCGAGCCCCGCTCTGCGCCCTTCGAGGGGTTGCCCGACCCCTTGAGTGAGCAGGAGACCCGGGTGCTGAAACTGATTGTGGCGGGGAAATCCAACGCCGAAATTGCCGCCGACCTGGTCATCAGCGTTGGCACGGCCAAATGGCATGTGCACAACATCCTGCAAAAGCTGGGCGTGGGTAACCGTCCAGAGGCGATAGCCCGAGCCAGGGCATTGGGCATCTAATACTGAAATCAAATCTGAGCCGTGAAAACGGCTCTTTTTATTTAACCTATCCACTTGACCTACCCTAAACCTACCTTCGGACAGGGGACAAACCCTGCCTTCGAGCATAAAGTATGACGGTAATCAAAACACGTTCACAAGGAGAAAATCATGAACAAAAAATTTGGTTTATTCATCTTGCTCGGACTACTCGTCGGCGGCACATTTGGCATCTTTTTTGGAGCCCCGTTTGAAAACCCGCTTCTTGGTGTGGGGGTTGGCGCGCTGGGCGGTGCTTTTATCGGCTGGTTTATTGCTGCAGTGGTAATAGAAAATGAAAAGACAGGCAAATAAGGAATTCACATGGCAACACAATTTTCAATCAACGATAACAGGCCCTGGAAATCCACCTTCTTCACCATTTGGAGCGGACAGGCACTCTCGAT
>Ga0105047_10004045_pt1 | contig 25697 bp, 20 predicted proteins | sample MAT04_FD_78384 | JGI IMG/M metagenome (GOLD analysis project Ga0105047, IMG submission 78384) | Freshwater microbial communities from Lake Fryxell liftoff mats and glacier meltwater in Antarctica - MAT-04 (megahit assembly) | ecosystem: Environmental > Aquatic > Freshwater > Ice > Liftoff...
CTCGTCTGGCAAGGCGCGCCGTCCGACGGCATACTCTGCGTCTGTCGAGGCGGCGCAACGCAGCCAGGCGAGATGGATCGGCGGCCTCAACCCTTCAACTTCACTGTGCAGAGCTACTAGAGCGCGCCAAGCTGTTTCTCGAGGCGATCCGCGATCGCGCCGGCCTTTGCGTCGTCCCGGGACTCCAGCCACGACGAGGCCTCCGCGATCAGCGCGTCGAGCGCTGCCGCCTGATCCGGCGACTTCTGCCGGCGCGCGCTGGCGCGATCGATCAGCGATTCGAGGCGAGCGCGCGCGGGGACCGGCTTGACCACCACCTCGGGCGCCGCCGTCGGCGTCGGGCTGGGTCGCGCCACGGGCGCACGCGCGTGCGGCCGCGGCGCGATCGTCTCGACCGGCGCGGCCTCGGGCGTCGGCGTCGGCGTCGGCGCGATCACGGTCGGGCCGGGCACCGCGACCACCGTCGGCGCGTCCTCGACCGCTTCCAGCACCACGGGAATCGCCAGCGGCGTTTCGCGCTTCGGCCAGAGCGCGATCGCTGCCGCGACCGCCGCGACGACCGCCGCGACGACCGCCACGAAGGCCACCACCAGGATCGGCCCACCGCGCGAGCGCCGCAGCGGCGAGGGCGCCATCGGTCGCGTCGCCAGGGGTCGGGTCGCGGTCGGCGCCGGTCGCTCGAGCGTGATCGAGCCCTGCGGCGGCACCACCGACACGTTGGCCTCCATCCGCGCGAGCTTGGTCACGCTGATCTCCGGGGCCGCGACGACCGTCGGGGCGCGCTTCGACGCGCGGGCGAAGGTCATCGTGAGCGCCCCGGTCGACTCGGGCATCGGCGCGTCGAGCTTCTCTTTTCGCCGCGCCGTGACCGCGGCGTGCTCCGCGACGAGCACGGCCGAGATCTCGCGCGCGATGGTCTCGGGGCGCGGCGACACCACCGAGATCAGCGCCGCTCGCAGCGCGCGGGCCGTCGGGAAGCGATCGGCGGGGCGGACCGCCAGGGCGCGCTCCAGCACCGCGTCGAGCTCCGCCGGCACCCCCGGCGCGAGCGTCGACACCGGCCGGAAGGGATCGTCGCAAGCCGCGCGCAACATCTGCGCGAGCTCGCCGGGCTCGACGTAGCGCACGTGGGTGATGAGCTCGAACGCGAGCACCGCCGTCGAGTAGAGATCGGCCCGAAGGTCCACCGGCCGCCCGAGGATCTGCTCCGGGGACATGTACCCGGGGGTCCCGAGCAGCGTATCGGTCCGCGTCTCCCACTGCCCCAAGGCCGAGCGGCCCAGCCCCAGATCGATCAGCACCGGCCGACCGTCCGCCGCGATCATCACGTTGGTCGGCGAGATGTCGCGGTGCACCGCGCCCAGCGGCGCTCCCGTCGCGGGATCCACGGCCTCGTGGAGCGCGCTCAACCCGTCGAGGATCCCGTCGACGATCGCGAGCGCCGCGCCGATCGACCAGCGGCGCTGCTGCGCACGCAGCACCTCGGCCAGCGACCATCCCTCGATGTACTCGAGCGCGACGTACGGCGACTCCTTCACGACGCCGACATCGAACACGCGAACGACGTGGGGATTGTCGATCGTCACCGCCACGGCGGCCTCGTGACGCAGCCGCGCGCGCAGATCCTCGCGGTGCAGCGCCTCGGGCCGCAGGCGTTTGATGACCCGCACCTCGCGGGTCGCGCGCTCGATGGCCAGAGACGTCGTCCCGAAGGACCCCGCCCCCAGGCTCTCGAGCAAGACGTACGGGCCGAACGTGCGCGGGAGCCGCTCGCCGGAGAGGCTCACTTCTCGCGATCCCTCCGCGGCCGCGGCAGGCGGTGCTTCCCGAGCCACTTGGACAGCGTCTGGCGCGAGACGCCGAGCAAGTCAGCCGCGCGGGTCTGGTTGCCGCCGCAGACCTCCAGCGCCTGCACGATCCGCTCGCGCGCGGCGCGATCTTCGGGCGCGAGATCGGCCAGCTCCTGCGGTGTCGCGGGCGGCGCGGTCTGGCTCCACTCGCTGACGTCGAGCTTGTCGAGCGGCAGGTGGATCGGCTCGACGATGTCGCCGGCGAGGAGCGCGGCGCGATCCATCATGTTGCGCAGCTCGCGGATGTTGCCCGGCCACTCGTACGCTTCGAGCCGCGCGAGCGCCGCCTCCGACAGCGCGGGGGCGCGCGCCAGCCCGAGATCGATCGCCGCACGATCGAGGAATCGCCGGGCCAGAGTGCCGATCTCGACCGTTCGCGCGCGCAGCGGCGGCACCTTCAGCGCGACGCCGTTCAAGCGATAGAACAGGTCGCGCCGGAACCGGCCGGCCTCGATCTCGGCCTCCAGCTCGCGATTGGTCGCCGACACCAGGCGCACGTCGATCGGCCGCGCTTTGAGGGCGCCGACCCGCATGATCTCCTTCTGTTCGAGCGCGCGCAGCAGCTTGGCCTGGCTCGCCAGCGGCAGCTCACCGACCTCGTCGAGGAACAGCGTGCCGCCCGAGGCGATCTCCATCAGGCCAGCCTTGGCCTGATCTGCGCCGGTGAACGCGCCCTTCTCGTGACCGAACAGCTCCGACTCCACCAGGCTCTCCGAGAGCGCGGCGCAGTTGAGGCGCACGAACGGGCCGGCGTGGCGCGGGGAGGCGCGGTGGACGGCGCTCGCCAGGACCTCCTTGCCGACGCCGGTCTCGCCCAGCAGCATCACCGGGATCGAGCCGTGCGCGACCCGCTCGAGGAGCCGGTAGAGATCGCGCATCGCCGGGTCTTCGAGCACCGGCGCGTTCTCGTCGGTGGCGCGGTGGACCGAGGCGGCGTCGAGGAGCGCATCGACGGTGACGCCATCTGCGGGGTGTCGCGCCGAGCCGAGCCGGACGCGCACGCCCAGCGCCGCGAGATCGGATTCGACCTTCGAAACCAGGCGCTCGACCCGACCGCCGTCGAGGACGAGGAGCTCGTATTCCGCCGGTCCCCAAGCGGCCAGCAGATCGTCGTCGATCAGCGCCGCGCCGAGCACGCGCTCCACCTCGGCGCGATCGAAGTCGCCATCGAGCCGCACGCGCACCAGCCCGAACGGCCGCTTCTTCGCGCGGGTCCGGCGCAGGCACTCGTCTTCCAGGCGCGCCTCGAGATGGGAGTGCGGGCGGACGCGCCGCGGAGCTGCGGTGGCGTCGACCGCCTGCACCACCAGGAGCGTGGTTCCGACGTCGAAGACCTCGCCCAACGCGACGGTGACCGGCGTTCGCGGGGCCAGGCGCTCGCCGCGCACGCGCGTGCCGTTGGCGCTGCCCATGTCCTCGACCTCGAGCGTCTCGCCGACGTGGAGCACCACGTGGACGCGCGACACGAGCGGGTCATCGAGCTGGATGGTGCAGTCTTCGCCGCGGCCGATGGTCACTTGCACGCGGTCGACCAGGAGCTGGCTCTCGACCCGATCCTGCCCGATCACGACGAGCCGTCGCGCGGCGCCGGGCTGCGCGGAGGGTGGCTCCTCCCGGAGAGTGGCGCGAACGTCCCAGACCACGCCCCAGGCTATCCCGAAACCTGGCTCACGGGCAGGCGCACGGGGCCCCGGGGTGCCCGACGCAGAGGCACGACCCGGACGCGGTGGCCGCGAGGACCGCCGCGGTGGCGCCCCCGGCGATGCCGATGCCCACCGCGCCCCAGAACCAGGGCGATTCCCACCAGGTCTGGCTGGGCTCGAGCGTCACCCAGACCTCCTTGTCCTCGCCGGCCTCGAGCTCGAGATCGAGATTGGCGGGGAGGTGGTCGGCGGCCTCGACGTGCAGGCGGGTCCGACCGCCCGGGATCAGCGCGACGTTCGAGGATTCGAGGTGTGACGCGGCCGGCTCTTCCACCCGCACCGCGGCGCCCGGGGCGCTGGAGTGGACCACGAGGCGCGCCCAGCGCTTGTATCCGAGGCGATCCAGCACCTCGGACACGCTGCGCTCCACGGCCGAGCCGAGATCGCGATCCTCGGCGCGCGTCGCTCCGACCGCCTCGGCGAGGACGTCTCCGCTCGCAGCGACGGCGCGCACCGAGATCACGGGCGGCGTCACGCGCGCGTTCACCACCACCGTCAGCGCCAGCGAAGCGGTGGTCTCACGCAGGACCTTGCCGAAGCAGGCGGCGTCGCCGCCGCAGTCGCGCAGGCGCGCCACCGGGTCACTGCCGTGCGCGTCGAGATCGGCCACGGTCAGGGCCCGCACATCGAGCCGGCGCGTCGCGATGCTCGCGATCGCCCGCCGCACCTCTTCCTCGCGAAAGCCGTAGTCGTCGCCCGCGATCACCACCGGCACGACCGCCATGTACACCGGCGCTACGGACGGCTCGGCGGCCAGCGCGAGAAGCAGCGGGAGCACGCCGCGGACGATACGCCGCCTAGCTTCTGATGCCCAGGGATCGCAGGCGCTCGAGGATCGGCTCGAGATCCGGCGCGAGCGCGCGACACATCAGCAGGCGCCGATCGAGCAGCAAATGAAGGCAGATCCAGTGGGTCCCACCGCTTCGATCAGCCAGCTCTCCTGCGAGCGATTGATCATCCGCGACTTCCCGTCGATCACCACGACGCCCATCGAGCGGGCCCGCCGCCGGATCAGGAGCGCCATGATCACGCCGCAGACGGTCATCATCAGCCACGGCGCGAGCAGGTGACCGTCGACCTCCCGGCCCTCGAGCGCGGCGGGGATCAAGAGGTACGCGTTGGCGATCACCGTGCCCGTCACGAGCAGCAGAAGCGCCGCGGTGCCGAGCGTGCCGCGAGCCTCGAAACGCAGGGTCTGATCGTCGACCTGCACCACGCGGGTGCCGCGATACTGGTGAATCAGTCGGTCCAAGGATCAGCCCGGCGGAGCGTCGCGCGCATGCGGCGTCCCCGTCACCTCGGTCAATATCAGATCCGGCCGGTAGTCGATCCACGATCGATCGACCCAGCCATTCGGGGTCGGCGCGAGCGCGTAGATCCAAGGTCGAACCTCGCCGGCCTGCTCGGTGACGCGGACGATGTGGTGCGGCGCGCCATCGATCGCCAGCGTGGTGAGGTCGTTCCAGGCGCGCTTGCGGCACGATCGGATCTCGAAGCCGCCCTCGATCGGCGCGATCTGATCGGCGATCGGCGGCAGCGTTTGTGCGTCCCTCCAAGCGTGGGCGGGGCCCATGACCGTCCGCTCGATCACCCAGAACAGCAGCGTCCCGCACGGCGCGCCCGAGAACCCGGCGACCGTCCGCGCCATCGCTTCGATCAGCAGGATGACCACCAGCAGCGTCGGGAAGCTGAACAGCCCGAACGCCGCCACCGAGAACGGCCACGCGAGGCACATGATCGCGAGCTCGATCAGCCCGGTGAAAAACGTGAACAGCGCCACCGGCACGCCGTCGAGCGCGAACCGCGCGCGCGTCCTCGCCGGCAAGAGCGAGACGAACGGCGCGATCAGGAGGGCGATGCCGGCACCCAGGCCGAAGTCGGGCGGCCGGATCAGCTCCCTCACCAGCTGCCGGCTGTCGCTCTGGCGCTCGGCGATCACCGCCGTCTCCAGCTTGAGATGGGCGCGCGGATCGTAGCGGATCGGCGCCCCACGCCCGGCCCACCCGGTGGTGAGCGGCCCGAGCGCCCACGCGTGCGGGCGCGGCAGCGGTCCGTCGTGGGCATCGACGAGGACGCGCCAGAACTTGCCGTGGACCTCGACCGTCGTGGTGTGGGTCCAGCCGTGATCGTGCGACGAGTGGATCTTGTAGGCGGTGACGCCGTCCTTCGGGTTGCCTTCGGCGTCGACGGAGCGCGCCAGCGCTCGGGGAACAGCGAACCCCACGCGGCCAGCACGATCGCGAGGACACCGTCCACGCCACCATGGAAACACAGCCTAGAAGGCGAGCGCGAGCCCGGGCAGCAGCGATCCATCCGGCGCCCGGGTCACGGCGGGCATGACGTCGTGCGGCGTCTTGTAGCCGAGCACAGTGGCGTCGACGACGGTCAGCACGACGGTCGCCACGCCCGCGGCCAACGTCCCGATGACCAGCCCCGCGAGCGCGCCGCCGAGCGAGTCATCGGCGTCGATCGCGACCGCGATGCCGATCGTCGCGACGCCGCCGGGCACCAGCAGGTTCAGCGCGGCGCTGATCCCAGCGTGGCCGTACTCGCCGTTCATCCCGTGCACGACCGCGGGCCCGAGCGTGAACACCAGCCCTCCGAGGGCGCCGACCACCAGCCCGAGCTCCTCGCTTCCCTGGCCGATCGCGAACCCCGAGCATGCCGATGCCGAAGCCGATGCCCCGCGCGATCAGCGTCTGGTGGCCGTAGTACTCCGGCTCGGCCTGTTCAGCATGCTCGATGGGAGGGAGGAAGAGCCGCGGCCCCCCGGGCTCGTCGATGAGGACGGGGGGCGTGGCGGCAGCGAGCAGGAGGAGGAGAGGAAGCACCCCCACTGCTATCGGATCCGGCAGGTCACCGGCCGCAGTGTAAAGGCGCTCACGCGCAGATTGCTCGCGAGGACGCTCAGATCTTGAGGACGTTGTCCTTGCGCGCGACCTTCTTCATCGCGTTACGCGTGTCGAGGATCAGGTTCGAGTGCTTGCCGATGAGCTCGTAGTCGTACGCCTTGTGCGCCGCGAGGATCATCACCGCGTCCTGCGACTTCAGGAGCTCCGGCGTGATGTTCACCGACTCCATGCCGAGATCGTACTTCCGGGTCTTCGGCGTGATCGGGCAGTGCGGGTCGTTGTACTGCACCTCGGCGCCCTTCTTCTCGAGGATGTCGATGATCTTGAGCGCGGGCGACTCGCGGAGGTCGTCGACGTCGGCCTTGTACGCCACGCCGAGGATCAGGATCTTCGAGCCCTTCAGCGCGATCCTGCGATCGTTGAGGGCGTGCATCGTGCTGTCCACCACGTGGTACGGCATGTTGATGTTGATGTCGCCGGCGAGCTCGATGAAGCGCGTCTGGAAGTCGTACTCACGCGCCTTCCAGGTCAGGTAGAACGGGTCGATCGGGATGCAGTGACCACCCAGACCGGGGCCGGGATAGAACGGCATGAAGCCGAACGGCTTGGTCGACGCGGCCTCGATGACCTCCCAGACGTCGATGTTCATGCGCATGCAGAGGAGCTTGAGCTCGTTCACGAGCGCGATGTTCACCGCGCGGAACGTGTTCTCGAGGATCTTGGTGAGCTCGGCCGCCTGCATGGTCGACACGGTGACGACCTTCTCGATGACCGCGCCGTAGACCGCCTGGCTGCACTTCGTGGAGCCCTCGTCGTAACCGCCGACCACTTTGGGAATGGTCTTGGTCTCGAACTTCGGGTTGCCCGGATCCTCGCGCTCCGGGGAGAAGGCGAGGAAGAAGTCGGCGCCGGCCTTGAGGCCGCTGCGCTCGAGGATCGGCTTCACCACTTCTTCGGTGGTGTACGGGTAGGTCGTCGACTCGAGGATGATGAGCTGGTCCTTGCGCAGGCCAGCCGCGATCGACTCGCTGGTCTTGATGACCGGGATGAGGTCGGGCTCGCGGGTGTGCGTGAGCGGCGTGGGGACGGCGATCAGGATGACGTCGGGCTCGCCGATCTTTCCGAAGTCGGTCGTCGGGACGAACTTGCCCGAATCGCACTGCTTCTTGAGGTAATCGAAGTCGAGGTGAGCGATGTAGCTCTCACCCTTCGCGAGCTTGTCGATCTTCGACTTGTCGATGTCGAAGCCGATGACCTTGAAGCCTTGGCGATTGAACGCCATGACGAGCGGCAGGCCGACGTAGCCGAGACCGCAGATGCCGATGACGGCTTCGCGCTTGTTCACTTTATCGATGAAGGTTTCGACTCGCGACATATTGGGCGCGGTTTAGCACCGCGCCCAGATGATCGCAACGAGGGACGGGCTCCCTATTTTTTCCCCTTGGCTTCGTACTTGGCGATGATCGCCTTGATCTGCGAGGCCTCCGGGGCCTCGGGATCGAGCGACAAAAACCGCTTGTAGTGGTCGGCAGCGGTCGCGTCATCGCCTTTGGCGGCGAACGCCACCCCGAGCGCGCGCTCGGCTCTGGCGAACACCGGATCGATGCTCAATGCGCGTTGATAGGCGGCGATCGCCTGATCGATCTTGGCTGGGTCCTTCTGGTCACCGAGCAACGTATGCCCCTCTTCGACGGCAGCGTTGGCCTTGCGCGCCTTCTCGGCTTTCGCCTTCAGCTCCGGATCGGCCTGACCTACCAGAACGGGCGTCTTCTTCTCCGCCCACCAGTACGCGCCGCCGATGCCGCCCAGCACCACCAGCACGGCGATCGCGTAGACCCACTTCGGGACGTGGCGCTCGGCGATCTCGGTCTCCGGCTTCGCGATCTTGACGTTGGCGATCTCCGATTTCGAGATCTCGTCGTCCGCGCTCTGCAGGCTGGTCTGCTTGGCCCGGGCGTCGCGCTTCTCCTTCTCCGCGGCCTCGAGCTCCGCCACCAGAAGGTGGGCCGGCTTGGCCTCGAAGCTCGGCCGCTTCAGCGCCGACGGGAGCGGCGGCGGCAGCGGCGGGGGGCCCCCGCCCGCCGAGCTCTCTTTTCGCAACGGCGGTGGCATCTGGGGCGATCCTTCGGGCGGGGTGTTGCGCTTGGCCTGCTCGAGGCGCGCCATCCAGCTCGCCGCTCCGCTCGGCACCGCGTCGTCGCCCGCGCGCGGCGTCGTCACGGGAACGGCGGGCCCTGCGCGCGACACCAGCCGAGGCTTCGGCGGAGTTGGCGCTGCTTTGGGCGGCTCCGGGACCTCGAGACCATCGAGCACCGCGAGGTGCGCGGGTCGCGTGCCCGGCAGCGCGATCGGCGCCTCGCTTTGGCCGAGGACCTGCCCGCAGGATCCACAGGTCTTGTCGCTCTGGGCGACCGCATGCTCGCAGCGGGGGCACCTCATCGAGCCGTGACTCTACCGAGAGGTCGCGCTTGCGTGCACCTCCCCCAGCTGCGAAGTTCGATCGAGGTGGGCGCGCCGACCACTCGCCACGTCGCGCTCGGGACCGCCGGCCACATCGATCACGGCAAGACGAGCCTGGTGAAGCGTCTCACCGGCATCGACACCGACCGCCTCCCTGAAGAGAGGCGCCGCGGCATCACCATCGTGTTGGGGTTTGCACCGCTCACGCTCGCCGACGGGACCTGCGTGGGCGTCATCGACGTCCCCGGCCACGAGAAGCTGGTCAAGACGATGGTCGCCGGCGCGGGCGGGCTCGACGTCGTGCTGGTGGTGGTCGCGGCCGACGAAGGGGTCATGCCGCAGACGAAGGAGCACCTCGAGATCTGCCAGCTCCTGGGCGTGCCGCGCGCGATCGTCGCGCTGACCAAGATCGATCGCGCCAGCCCCGATCTGGTCGAGATGGCGCTCGAGGACGTGCGCGCGCATCTGGCGGGCACGTCGCTCGAAGGCGCCCCGATCATCCCGTGCTCCAGCGTCACCGGCGAGGGCATCGAGGCTCTTTTGAAGGAGATTTCTCGGGTCGCGCTCGAGGTCACGCGCACGCCGGACGAGCGCCCTTTTGCGCTCCCCATCGATCGCGTCTTCAGCGTGAAGGGCTTCGGGAGCGTCGTCACCGGCACCTTGCGGCAGGGCGCGCTCGCGATCGGCGACAAGGTCGAGGTGGTCCCACCGGTCCCCGGCCACGTGCTCGAGGGCCCGGCCCGCGTGCGCAGCATCGAGGTCTTTCGGGCCGCAGTGGATCGCGCCGTCGCCGGCGATCGCACCGCGATCAACCTGCAGGGCGTCGATCTCGCCTCTCTTACGCCCGGGCAGATCGTGGCCCCGGTGGGCGCGGTCGCCGCCACGCGCGTGGCCGACGTCGAGCTCTTCCATCTCGCCTCGCGCACAAAGGTCGTGAAGACCGGCGCCAAGGTCACGCTGCACGCGGGCACCGCCGCCGGCGACGCCAGCATCACGCTGCTCGACGCCGATGCGCTCGAGCCGGGACAGCGCGGCTTCGCGCGGTTGCGCCTGAAAAAGCCGATGGCGCTCGTGAGCGGCCAGCGCTTCATCGTGCGCGGATTCGACACGACCGGCCGCACGCTGGGGGGTGGTGTGGTGCTCGATCCCGAGCCGCCGCGTCGCCGCCGCCACGATCCGGCGGTGATCGAGCTGCTGAGCGCGCTCCGCGATGGGAAAGACGCCGCCCCTACCCTCCTCGCCGAGCGCGGCGCCCGCGGCATCACCCGCGCCTCGCTCGCGCGCCGGCTGGGGCTGCCGATCAACGCGATCGATCGCCTGATCTCGAAGAAGACGATCGTGATCGGCGACCTCCTGGTCGACAACGACGCGGTGATCGCGCTCGGACCGCGCCTGCTCGCGCTGATCGACGCTTTTCACGTCGAGCACCCGTTCCGCGGCGCGGTGCCGCTCGCGCAGGTCGCCTCGAAGATCGGCCGCCGCGCGTCGGCGCTGGTGGTCGAGCGCGCGCTGCGCAGCCTGGTCGGGATGAAGAAGCTGGCCCAGGACCCGGAAGGATTCCGCCGCCCCGATCACGCCCCGAGCGCGTTCACCGGCGGCGACGCGCGCGCCGCCGTGCTCGAAGCCTATGAGTCGCGCGGGCTCGAGCCACCCTCGATCCTGGAAGTGGCCGCGGAGACCAAGCTGGCCGACAAGTCACTTCGCGAGCTGATGAGTGTGATGTCGAAAAATGGAGAGCTGGTGCGCGTCACGCCCGAGCTCTATTTCGGAAAAAAGTCATTTCTGTCCGCGTCCGAGAAAGTTTCCGCATTCTTCGCCACTAGCGAAGAAATGAGCGCACAGGACGCCAAGACGCTCCTCGGACTATCGCGAAAATATCTCATTCCGCTGCTCGAGGCGCTGGACAAGACCGGCGTCACGGTGCGGGTGGGCGAGGTGCGGAAGGCACGAGCCAAGAGATGAGCGCCTTTATGCGCTGGGCGGGGATACTATTGCTGGCGCTGTGGGGCTGCCCGCCGTTCCCGGCCGAAGGGCCGTATCGCTGCGTGTCGATCGACGACTGCGAGCAGGGCTACGTCTGCGCAGAGAACGCTGTCTGCTGCGAGCCGAAGACGTGCGCGGATATGCCCGGCCAGTGCGACCTGGTCGACGACGGCTGCGGCGGCGAGATCCAGTGCGGCTGCCCCGATTTGTACGCCTGCGGGTCGGATGATCTGGCCAACACCTGCATCTGCAACTCGTTCGATTGCGACCCGGAGTGCAGCCTGGTCGGGACGTTCGACGAGCGCCTCGATCCCGAGGAATGGACGCTGAACGGCCAGGCCCGTCAGGTCGGCCTCGCAGATCCGAGCGGCGATGGCCTCGTCCGCCTCACCCGCCGCAACCGGGGGAGCGAAAAGGGCTCGGTGATGGCGACCCATCGCATCGACGCGCCCTCCTTCGTGCTCGAGGCGGTGTTTCGCATCAACAGCTCGACCAACGCGCCCGACGGGATCGCCTTCGGCTGGTTCCAAGAAGGCCCGACGGCGCTCGGCGGCGTCGGCGGGAGCCTCGGGTACATCGGCCTGCGCGGCTACGTGGTCGAGATCGACCAGCACAAGAACGAGGTGGACACGCTCGCGGGCTCGCACGTGGCCCTGAACCGCAGCACCGGCGAGCTCCCCAGCGGCCCTCCCGGCTTGCAGACCGTGACCTACGAGCAGGCGAGCATCGAGCCGATCGTCAGCGGGAGCCACGTCCTGAGCGTGGCGTTCGATCGCGGCAAGACAGCGGTCTGGCTCGATGGGCGACACCTCTTCACCACGACGATCGACGACTATCGCCCGGCGCCCGTGACCTTCGGCGCGACCGCGAGCAACGGCTCGTACACCGGTGATCACGAGGTGCTCGAGCTGCGCGTGCGCTGCGGCCGGCCGGACTTCGCCGCTGGCTACCGCTCGCGCCGTCGCATCTCCGTGCAAGGTCCCCCGGGCGTCACCGTGCGCGTGCCCGTCCCGCCGCAGATGCGCATGGGATCGCGCCACGACGGGCGCGACGTGGCGGTCTATCTCGGCCTCTACCCGCTCGCCGCACAGTGGGAAGACGTCGCCGACGTGGACAGCGCGAGCTCTGCGCTCATCGTCCGGCTCCCCGCGCGGAGCGACGCGCCGATGTATCTCTACTACGGCGATACACGCGCTTCATCGAAGCTCACCGACGCCCCGTTCCAGCTGGCAGAGCGCTTCAATCCGCGCCCGGTGAACAGCATCTGGTACCAGCACTGGCGGCTCGACAGTCCCCGGAATCTGTTCTGCGCGGACCGCGGCACGGGGGAGACGTCCTCCGTCGCGGGCAGCATCTGCACCGCGGACGATCGTTTCGTCGCCCACTCGCTCGGCATCCCGATCAGCGGCCTCACATCCAACCCGGGCCCTGGGCTCGTCTACGAGCTCGACGCCCATTTTTCCGGTGGTTTCGGCCAGCCGGATGACCTCATGTACCTGGCGACGTCGACCGTCTTGAACGATCCTCGGACCGCGACCCTCATCCCGCGGAGCGCGTACGACCCGGAGTGGATCCCGACCGCGATGACGACCCACACGGCCGATGGCCCCCCCGCGACGGTCTTCGGCTTCCATCCCGAGCCCGGCTCGCCGTGGCGGCGCGTGCGCGCTCGATTCCTGCCCCCGCCGCAGCACCGCGCGCTCCAGGTCCGCACGATCTCCACCGCCACGAGGACCAGCACCGCGACGCTGCTGCAAATGGACGACGTGACGCTCCGGGTGACGCAGGAGCCGGAGATCGCGGTCGAGCTCGGAGCGGAAGAGCGCCGCCCCTAGCCGTCGATCAGCTTCGAGGCCAGCGCGTGCAGCGTGGGCGCCGAAAAACCGCGCGGCACCAGCTCGCGCACGGTCGTGGAGAGCTGATAGGCACCCTGGATCCCGGCATAGATCGCCGCCGCGATGATCGGCGCCTGATCGGTCGGCCGCCCGCGATCGAGCAGACAGTTCGAAACCAGGAGCTCGAGTCGCTGCAGCTCCTTCCCCACCGCCTCGGCGTACGCGCCGCGCACTTCCGGCTGGCGCACGGCCTCGGTCCCGATCGTCACCCAGCACGCGACCGCGCTCGGATCGGCGTCGTCACCCGTCGCGACGTGCGCGTCGATGAACGCCTTCAGCGCGTCCTGATGCGAGCGACCCACGCGCGTCTTGTTGCGCGCCTCGATGCCGCTCGCGAGATCGTCGAGCAGCGCGAGCAGGATCGCGAGCTTCGATTCGAAGTGATAGTGAACCAGACCCGGCCGCAATCCCGCGACACGCGCGACTTCTGCGATCGTCGCTCCGACGTATCCGCGCTCGGCCATCACCTGGCGAAAGGCGTCGAGAATTTCGCGGCGCCGCTCGTGGGTGTTGAAAGGGCGCGCCATCCGTACTTTCAAACTATCTCAGTTTGGTATCAGCGCACCACGCTCATTCCAGAGAACCTTGCGAAGAATTCACTGCCGCGACCGATGACTATGAGCCCGATCACCCAGGCGGCCATACCCATGCCAGCGGCCGACGCGACGCCGTACGCAAGGCCTGCGCCGATCGCGACCGAGAAGGGCCCTGCGCCCCGCATCACACCGCTCCACAGGGCGAACATCCGGAACTGCAGCGTGCCCGTCAGCGCGGTGTCCTCGTCGGCGTAGGTGGCGCCCTGACGAATCATCGAGGCGCGCAGGACGGAATGAGGCTGAATACTACGAGCGATCTGCGCGAATGGATCGACGACCAGTAAATAAAGTACGCCCCGTCCCGGCTTCCCGGCCGGCGCCACCGCGCTCGGCTTTCGCTGGCGCGCCGCGGCCATCAGGCGATCGCGCGCCGCCGCGTCGAGCTCGGCGCTCGTGAACATCAGCGCGTGCGTGGAGGTCGCGAAGGTGAAGGTGCCGCGCTTGCGTGATCGCCCGATCACCACGAGCCCGCCTCCCAAAACGATACAGACAGCGGTGATCCACGGCTGGATCGAGACCAGAAAGAGGCCCGCGAGGATCACGATGAACGCCCAGGTCATCATCGGCGCGTAGAGTTGCCCGACCGAGACCGACTCGATCGTGGACCACGGCGCGTGCAGCTCCGACGCGGCGATCAGCAGGCGCTTCTCGGCGTGCCAGTGGATCCCGTGATCATCGACGTGCAGCTCCACCGGACCGTTGCCGTCGCTGCCTCGATAACGAACATCGATCGGCGCCAGCGCTTCGGCAGGCGCCGGCGACTCGGGATTCGCCGCGGCGATCTCGCGCAGCTCGCCGGTCCGATACTTCGCCGGCAGCCGCGAGCGTATGAGTATGAGAGCGACGATCGTCCCTCCGTACGTCGCGAGTGGAACCAGCCAGCCCCACAGAAACACCGGCGTGTGCTGCGGCGTCGACGCCACACGAGGGCCTTGCCCGCTGAACACGTTGTAGACGGCCAGGAGCAGGACGATGAGGATGATCCAGGTGAGCAGCGCGCGGACGGGTCCCGGCTGCGGCGCGCGGTTGGGCGGCACGACGTTGGGCGTCTCGGTCGGCGGCGGTGCGAACGGGCTGCTCGACACGCGCGAAACCTACCACACACAAATGCTGCCCTTGTAGGACTGGTCCGTGCGATGGTGCGCGCCCCGTGAGCCTCGTCTCCGTCCAGAACATCGCCAAGCGCTACGGCCCGCGGACCGTCCTCGACGGCTGCTCCCTCACGCTCGAGGCCAAGGATCGCCTCGGCCTGATCGGCCTCAACGGCGCCGGCAAGTCGACGCTGATCAAGATCATGCTCGGCCAGGCCGAGGCCGACGAGGGCACGGTGATGCGGCGGCGCAACCTGACCGTCGCGCACGTGGCCCAGGAGCCGATGCTCGATCGCAACTCCACGGTCGGCGAGACCATCCTGGAGGGCCAGAAGCAGCACGCCTCGATCGTCGCCGAGCTCGCCGAGGTCGAAGCTCGATTGTCGACCGCCACGGGCTCGGCGCTGAAGGTGGCGATGGACGAGCACTCGTCGCTGTCCGAGAGGCTGGAGCGCGCGGGCGGCTACGAGGTCGCGCACCTCGCCGACGCGATGCTCGACGCGCTGGGCGCGCCCCCCAAGGATCGCGTCATCGGCACGCTATCGCTCGGCGAGCAGCGGCGGCTCGCGCTGTCGATCGCCTTGCTGCAGGGCGCTGACCTCCTGGTGCTCGACGAGCCGACCAACCACCTCGACCTCGGCGCGATCGAGTGGCTGGAGCGATATCTCGCCGACTATCGCGGCGCGCTGTTGCTGGTGACCCACGATCGATACTTCCTCGACAACGTCACCGGGCGCATCGCCGAGCTCGATCGCGGCAAGCTGTACACCTACGAGGGCAACTATACCGAGTACATGATGCAGAAGGCGGAGCGCGCGGCGATCGAGGCGCGTACCGAGCACAACCGGCAGCGGGCGATCGAGCAGGAGCTGCTCTGGGTGCGCGCATCGGCTCCGGCCCGCACGACCAAGCAAAAAGCCCGGCTCGATAGGTTCGATTTGCTGGTCGCCGATCGCCCGGTGGATGCCTCGGGTGAGGTGCGACTGCGATTGCCGCATCCGCCGCGGCTGGGAAAGACGATCCTCGAGATCAAGAACGTCAGCAAGAAGTTCGGGACCAAGGTATTGATCTCGCGCCTGCACTTACTATTGAGCGCGGGATCGCGCATCGGCATCGTCGGCCCCAACGGCGCGGGCAAGACCACGCTGGTGAAGATGATCCTCGGCGACGAGCAGCCGGATGCCGGCGAGATCGTGCACGGCGTGAACACCAAGATCGTCTATGCCGACCAGGCGCGGGCGTCGCTCGACGACTCGAACTCCGTCATCGAGGAGGTCGCGCAAGGCAACGACAAGGTCTTCATCGGCGACGAGCCGGTGCAGGTGCAGACCTTCCTCGATCAGCTCCTCTTCGACTCTGGCACCCAGCGAACGCCGGTCGGCGCGCTGTCGGGCGGCGAGCGGAGCCGCGTGGCGCTCGCGAAATCGCTGCGCAACGCCGGAAACCTGCTGATCCTCGACGAGCCGACCAACGATCTGGATCTGCCGACCCTGCGCGTGCTCGAGGACGCGCTCACGCGGTATCCGGGCTGCGGTCTGATCGTGAGCCACGATCGATACTTTCTCGATCGGGTGGCGACGGCGATACTTGCGTTCGAGGGCGACGGGAAGGTCGTGCTCTACGAGGGCACGTATATGTCTTACAAGGCGCGGGTGTTGCGCGGTGAGGTGCCGGATCTCGCGGCGCGGAAGCCGCTGCCGGATGCGCGAAAGCCTCTCGCCGTGGTCGCGCCCGCTCCTGTCGCTGCAGCCGTCTCGAAGAAGAAAAAGCGTACCTATAAAGAGGAGCAGGAGCTCGCCGGCATGGAGGCTCGCATTCTGGCGGCCGAGGCTGCCGTCATCGAGCAAGAGGCGGCGCTGAACGACCCGGCGCAGATCCGCGCGGCCGGATCCAAGCTCGGCGCCTCCGTCGCGGCGCTGGAGGCGAAGAAGGTCGCGATCGAGAAGCTCTACGCGCGCTGGGCGGAGCTCGAGGCGATCGGATGATCGCCCAGCAGATCGCCCGCGAGCTCTCCTTGCCGCCGCGCAGCGTCGACGCGACGTTACAGCTCCTGCAGGGCGGCGCGACGGTCCCTTTCATCGCGCGCTATCGCAAGGAGGTCACCGGCGGCCTCGACGAGACGCAGATCCGTGCGATCGAGGAGCGGCATACTTATGTCGCGGATCTCGAGTCGCGCCGAGCGGCCATCGTCGGCTCGCTGGAAGAGCGCGGCTTGATGACCGACGCGCTCCGCCGCGCGATCACCGCCGCCGATACCAAGACCACGCTCGAGGACATCTATCTCCCCTATCGGCCCAAGCGCCGGACGCGCGCGACGCAGGCGCGCGAGCGCGGGCTCGAGCCTCTCTCGGTCGTGCTGCTGTCCCAGCCGCTGGATAGTCAGCCGCTGGTCTTCGCGAAGAAGTTCATCGGCGAGGACGTGCCCGACGCGGAGGCTGCGCTGGCCGGTGCGCGCGACATCATCGCGGAGCGCGTGGCCGAGACCGCGGAGCTGCGCGCGTCGGCGCGCCGGTTACTCGAGACGTCGGGCATCGCGAGCTCCTCGGTCGTCGAGAAGAAGCGGGCCCAGGCGCTCAAGTACGAGTCCTGGTTCGAGCACCAGGAGCCCGCGCGATCCATACCCTCTCACCGCTGGCTGGCCATGACCCGCGGCGAAAAAGAGGGTTTTTTGAGAGTATCGGTCGAGGCCGAGATCGCGCCCTTACTCACCGCCGCGGCGGGTAAGTTCGGAATGAAGACGCGATCGCCGTGGGGTCCGGTCCTGGCGGTTGCGATCCTCGACGGCACCAAGCGCCTGCTCATGCCCAGCGTGGAGAGCGACGTGCGCGCCGCCATCGACGAGCGGGCCGAACGCGAGGCGATCGACGTCTTTGCCTCGAACCTCCGCGATCTCTTGCTCGCGGCACCGTACGGCGGCCGCGCGGTGATCGGTGTCGACCCCGGCCTGCGCACCGGCGCGAAATGCGCGGCCCTCGACGCCAGCGGAAACTATCTCGGCCACGTCGTGGTCTATCCGGTGAAGGGCGAAGATCCCGGCGCTTTTCGCGCGTTCGTCGCCCGCCACAAGCCCGACGCGATCGCCATCGGCAACGGCACGGGCAGCCGCGAGGCCGAGGCCTTCGTGCGCGACTCGGGCATCGACGTGCCGGTGGTGTCGGTGAGCGAGGCGGGCGCGAGCGTCTATTCGGCGTCCCCGCTCGCGGTGGAAGAGCTGCCCGACCTCGACGTCACGGTGCGCGGCGCGGTCTCGATCGGCCGGCGATTGCAGGATCCGCTGGCCGAGCTGGTGAAGATCGATCCCGCATCGATCGGCGTGGGCCAGTACCAGCACGACCTCGACGGCGGGAAGCTCGCCGGCGCGCTCGACAAGGTGGTGGAGAGCTGCGTGAGCCACGTCGGCGTCCTGCTCGACACCGCCTCGCCTGCGCTGCTCGCGCGCGTGCCGGGCGTGGGTCCGAAGCTGGCCGGTCGCATCGTCGAGCACCGCCGCACCAAGGGCCGTTTTTCCGCGCGAAAGACGCTGCTCGACGTGAGCGGCCTCGGCCCGCGCGCGTTCGAGCAGGCCGCGGGCTTCTTGCGCATCGGCGCGCCCGCGCACCCGCTGGATGCGAGCGCGGTGCATCCCGAGCGTTATGCGCTGGTGGAGAAGATGGCGAAGGATCTCGGCGTGCCGCTGCGATCGCTGGTGCAGAACGCCGAGCTCGTCGGGCGCATCGATCTCACGAAGTACGTGAGCGAGGACGTCGGCCTCCCGACGCTGCAAGACATCGCGCGCGAGCTGCTGAAGCCCGGCCGCGATCCTCGCGCGACGTTCGAGCCGGTGCGCTTCTCAGCCTCGATCCGCACGCTGGAAGACGTCGTCCCGGAGATGCGGCTCGAGGGCGTGGTGACCAACGTGACGCACTTCGGCGCGTTCGTGGACATCGGGGTCCATCAGGACGGCCTGGTGCACATCTCGCAGCTGAGCGATCGCTTCGTGCGCGACCCGCGCGAGGTGGTTCACGTCGGCGATCGCGTGAAGGTCCGCGTTCTGGAAGTCGATCGCGCGAAGAAGCGAATTGCGCTGACGATGAAAAGCTGACCTCTGCGTCGCACCGTGTCCAGTTGACGATGCGCGTGGGCGCCGAAAGGCTCTTCGCGATGGCCGTCGAAGAGCACGCGATCAAACTGCGGGTGAATGGGACGGCGCACGCTCTCCGCGTGGCGCCGTGGACGTCGCTGCTCGACCTCCTGCGCGAGACGATCGGGGTCACGGGCCCGAAGAAGGGCTGCGATCACGGCCAGTGTGGCGCCTGCACCGTCCTCGCTGACGGCAAACGCATCAACTCTTGCCTCACGCTGGCGGTGATGCGGGACGGCGCCGAGATCACCACGATCGAAGGTCTCGCGACGGGCGAGGAGCTCCACCCGATCCAGGAGGCGTTCATCGAATGCGACGCCTCCCAGTGCGGATACTGCACCCCGGGCCAGATCTGCTCCGCCGTCGGCTTGATCGCCGAAGGGCACGCGCGCACGCCGGACGAAATTCGCGAGCTGATGAGCGGGAACATCTGCCGCTGCGGCGCCTATCCCAACATCATCGCCGCCATCCAGCGCGCACAGGGTGGCCGATGAATCCGTTCGACTATAGTCGCGCCGGGACTCTCACCGAGGCTGTGGTCGCCGCGGCGCGCGAGCCCACCGCGAGCTTCGTCGCCGGTGGCACGAACCTCGTCGATCTCATGAAGGCGAACGTCGCTCGCCCTACCCGGCTGATCGATCTTTCGCGCCTCCCGCTCGCTCGGATCGAGGAGACGCGCGCGGGTGGGTTGCGGCTCGGCGCGCTCGTGACCAACGCCGATACGGCCTACGATCCGCGCGTCGCAGCGCGCTACCCGCTCGTGACGCAGGCCATTCTCGCAGGCGCTTCGCCGCAGCTCCGGAACGTCGCGACCAACGGCGGCAACCTGCTGCAGCGCACTCGCTGTCACTACTTCTACGCGCCCGCGACCGCATGCAACAAGCGCGAGCCCGGCAGCGGCTGCGCGGCGCGCGAGGGTCAGAACCGGATGCACGCGATCCTGGGCGCCAGCGAGCACTGCGTCGCGGTCCATCCCTCGGATTTCTGCGTCGCGCTGGCGGCGCTGGAAGCGGTGATTCATGTGACCGGGGCAGACGGTGATCGCGCGATCCCGTTCGAGGAATTTCACCGGCTGCCGGGGGATACGCCGGAGCGAGACAACGTGCTGGTCGCGGGCGACGTCATCACGGCGATCGAGCTCCCTCCGAACGCCTTTCAGGCAAACTCATACTATCTCAAGGTACGAGACCGAAAATCCTACGCTTTTGCGCTCATCTCGGTGGCGGCTGCGCTGGAGATGGACGGCGGGATAGTTCGCGCTGTGCGCCTGGCGATGGGCGGCGTCGCGCACAAGCCCTGGCGGAGGCGCGAGGCGGAGGCGGTTCTCGTGGGCCGTGCGCCGGACGCCGAGCAGCTCGGCCGCGCCGCTGACGTGCTGCTCGAGGGCGCCGAACCGCTCGAGCACAACGCGTTCAAGCCCACGCTCGCGCGCCGCGCGATCGTGCGCGCACTCACCGAGGCGGCCCGCTCATGACGAAATCACCCATCGGACAGCCCATTTCTCGCGTGGACGGCCGGGCCAAGGTCACCGGCGCTGCGCGCTACGCCGCCGACTGGCCCGCGCCCGGTCTGCTCTACGGCTACGTGGTCTCGAGCGAGATCGCACGCGGCAAGATCGAGAAGATCGACCTCACCGAGGCGCTCGCCATCGAAGGCGTAGTGCAGGTCTTCACGCACGAAAACGCGCCTTCGCTCGCGGGTGCCGATCGCAAGTATCGCGACGACATCGCCCCGCCCGGCTCGCCCTTTCGGCCGCTCCACGACGCCGAGATCCACTTCAGCGGCCAGCCGATCGCGCTGGTGGTGGCGCGCACCTTCGAGATCGCACGATATGCCGCCTCGATCGTGCGCGTGACTTACCGCGCCGCGGCGCATTCCACCGATCTCATGGCCTCTCGCGACAAGGGGTTCGGGCCGAAGAAGCGCCTGCTGGTCGATCGGCCGCCGAAGCCACGCGGCAAGGCGGAGCGCGCGTTCGATGCCTCGCCGGTCCAGCACGAAGCGGAGTACCTCGCACCGCCCGAGCACCACAACCCGATGGAGCTGTTCGGAGCCACTGTGGTGTACGAGGACGACGGCCGGCTCCTGATCTACGAGAAGACGCAGGGCGTCTCGAACGATCACCGCTACCTCCAGAAGGTCTTCGGAATGAAGCCGACGGAGTTGCGAGTGATGGCGCCCTTCGTTGGCGGTGGGTTCGGCTCCGGCCTGCGCCCATCCTATGCGCTGTTTCTCGCGGTCCTCGCAGCGCGCGAGCTCAAGCGATCGGTGCGGGTCACGATCACCCGGCAGCAGATGTTCACGATGGGCCACCGGCCGGCCACGCTGCAGCGCGTGGCGCTGGGCGCGAGCGCGGACGGCAAGCTCCAGTCTCTCACGCACGAGGCGCTCTCCGAGACCTCGCGCTTCGAGGAGTACACGGAGAACGTGGTCAACACCTCGGGCGCGCTCTACAAGTGCGCGAACGTCACGATGAGCCACGAGATCGTCGAGCTCGACATCAATACGCCCGTCGACATGCGCGCGCCCGGTTCGGCCTGGGGTGCCTGGGCGCTCGAATCGGCGATGGACGAGCTGGCCTACGCGGGCAAGGTCGACCCGCTCGCGCTCCGCGAGACCAACTATGCCGAGCGCGACGGCAACCACGACCGTCCCTTCTCCAGCAAGGAGCTGAGGGCCTGCTACCGCCAGGGCGCCGAGCGCTTCGGCTGGGATCGGCGCTCACCCGAGCCGCGATCGATGCGCGAGGGACACAAGCTCATCGGCTGGGGCGTCGCGACGGGCTTCTGGGAAGCGAACCAGATGCCGGCGATCGCACGCGCGATCCTCAGCGTCGATGGAAAGCTCACGGTCAGCAGCGGCACGACAGACATCGGCCCGGGCACGTACACGGTGATGACGCAGATCGCTGCCGCCGAGCTGGGATTGGCGATCGGGGACGTCACCTTCCGGCTCGGCGACTCGACGCTGCCGCTGGCACCGGTCCAGGGCGGATCATTCACCGTCTCGACGGTGGGATCCGCGGTGAAAGCAGCCTGCGCGGAGGTGAAAAAGGTGCTGGCCCGCTTGGCCAAAAGAGATGCCTCACTGGCGATCCCGGAGCTGATGAGGAAGCACAACCTCCAGGCGATCGAGAAGGTCGGCGCGGGCGTCCCGAACTTGCCGAAGCAGTCGAAGGTCACGCGCACCGCGCACACTGCGGTGTTCGTCGAGGTGAAAGTCGACGCGGATCTCGGCGTGATCGAGGTATCGCGCGTGGTCACAGCAGTCGCCGCCGGCCGCATCATGAATCCCAAGCTGGCGCAGAGCCAGATCATGGGCGGGATAGTCTGGGGCATCGGAATGGCGCTCGAAGAAAAGAGCGAGATGGACCACCGGCTGGGTCGTTACATCAACGACAACTATGCCGAGTATCACGTGCCGGTGAACGCGGACATCCAGTCGATCGAGGTCCTCTTCGTCGAGGAGGAAGATACTATCGTGAACCCACTCGGCGCGAAGGGCGTGGGCGAGCTGGGCCTGGTGGGTGTCGCGGCGGCGGTGGCGAACGCGATCTTCCACGCGACCGGGGTGCGGGTGCGGGAGCTGCCGATCACGCTGGATAAGTTGCTCTAGGTCACGGCCGGGCGCGCGCGCCGTAGCTCGGCCGGGCGTTCGGATCTTCGATCACCTTCAGCGAGGCCCGATCCTGCTCGGTCGTCGCAGCAGCGTTCTCGAGCGAGCGGCGCAGGCTCGACTCCACCTTCGCGGCCGAAAGATACGCCTCGGCGTTGGGGAATGTGTCCGGCTCCTCGAGCAAGCAGGCACGGATGATGTGGAGCGCGTGGAGCGGGTTCTCGGCGCGCCACAGGGCGACGGCCATCTGGAGCAAGCCCACCGCGCTCCGCTCGCCGCGATCGGCCTCGGACAGGAGCGTCACGGCCTCCCCGTAGCGGGCATTGGCGTAGGCGGTCTTGGCGGCCGCGTGGAGCTGCGCCTGGCGCATCGGATTGAAGGGCCCCGCATCGCGGTGGAGATCGCGCGCGATCTTCGCGTCGGCGAGCTCCGCGTCGCGCACCAGCCAGTGCCCCTGCCGCGCGCCGATCGACTGGACGACGATCAGATCGATCAGCGGCCACGTATCGCGCCCCAGCGCGTCCAGCAGCGTGTGCGGCGTAGGAAAGTAAGCGGGCAGCGCCTCCGCGATGAGCTTCTCGCTGCGCGCGAGGATCTCGTCGGCGGGCGCGCGCAGGAAGTCGATGCCCCGCAGCGTGTCGACGAGCGCCTGATCGCCCTGCGCCGTCTGGGCGACCTGGAACAACCGCGCTCGGACCTTGTCCTCGCCATTCAGCGACGAGTAGCGCCCCGGCCGTCGCGGCATCTCCCCACGCCAGAACCGGGTGGCGAGAGTCCTGGCCTGTTCGGGAGCGCTCACGATCCAGGGCTAACAGGGTCGTACTACACTCTCGAATCCCCCAAAGGCCGGATGCAACCCGTTGACGGACGCCGCCGTGTGACCCAGTGTGGGGTGCTCAAGGGGCCGACCGGTTTCGACGGGGGCCGTGAATCTTGAGACGCGTGTCCGGGATCCCACGCTAGACGGTTAAAACTGCGTGGAATGTTTAATTGCCAACGATGAGCCTCAGCTCCTCATGGCCGCCTAATTCAGTCGATAGATTGAGTTAAGCCGTTTGTCGGAATGCCCCCGCCTGTGGACATCCGATAGGCGAGAACAAAGCAGGCTAAGCGTCGTGAGAAGCCGCGGCTCACGACGATGAAAATCTAGCGGATGGTCCGGTTGGCGCCTGCCCGTGAGCTCCCTTCCGGATGACGACGATCATGGCGCTACACACGTAGGGTCTCCTGGGGATCAGCTTTCGGACGCGGGTTCAATTCCCGCCGGCTCCAGTCAGAATCGTAATGATTCTGAGCACTTCCAGAGGGCGTCACAGATTCTGTCACAGGAACTGTGACGCCCTCGACCTTCTCGCTGCTCTTGGTCTTGGCCTTCATCGTCACCTGGATCTTCACGATCTCCTCGCACAGCGGGACCCACGGACGAGGCCGCGTGTAGCCCTGCCGGACGTAGTCAGACTTGGGGCGGCCGACGGTCTTCGCCTTGGTGTCGTAGGAGCGCGCAACGGCCAACGCATCAAGCGGCGCACGCTTGGTTCGGTCCGACCATCGGAGTTCGGCCACCTCGCCGAAGCGCGACCCGAAGAAGACGATCGCGTAGAACATCCGGTGCACACGGGAGAGCTGCTCCCAGCACCGCTCCGCGCTGACCGCCCCGAGCTGAAGGGTCATGGCCAGCACCTGGTGGACGAGGACGGGCCAGCACCGCCCCGACACGCGCACGGACTCCACCCAGCCCGACCGCGCCAGCTCAATGAGCGCGATGGCCTGGAGGGTGGCCTCGGGCGCCTCGCAGAGGAACGTCGTGTTGGCGGTCGTACCCGAGCGGCGGCCCGTGCGGCCCATGCGCTGGAGGAACGACGAGACCGTCGAGGGCGCGTTCGCCTGGAAGACGTGGTCGAGGTCCCCGACGTCGATGCCCAGCTCCAGGGTCGACGTGCAGACGATGCAGGCGTTCGTCCCCTGGTGAAAGCGCTCCTCGGCGGCTCGGCGTTCATCGAGGGCGACCGAGCTGTGGTGGACGAAGACGTCGATGCCGGTGCCTCGCATGCGGTCGGCGACCGTCTCGGTGAGCGCACGGGACTGGCAAAAGAACAGCGACTTCTTCCCGGCGGCGCGACCCGAAGCCTGCTGCGAGAGGTCCCCGACGCTCGTGTAGAGACCCACGTGGAGGTCACGGCTCGCCTTTGGTTTTGGTGGGTCGATGATGACGCCCTCACGCTTCGAGGTGCCGCGCAGCCACGCGAGGATCTCGACAGGATTGCCCACGGTGGCCGAGAGCCCGATGCGCTGGACGTCGTTCTTGCTCATGGGCGCGAGCCGCTCGATGACGGACATCAAGTGAGCGCCCCGGTCAGTGCCCGCCATCGCGTGGACCTCGTCGATGACCACCATGCGGAGGTCCGCGAACACGCGAGCCACCGGGAAGCGGGGTGAGTCGAGCATGACCTCCAGCGACTCGGGGGTGGTCATGAGAATCTCGGCAGGCTCTTTCTTGAACTTCCGCTTCTCCAGGTCGGTCACGTCACCGTGCCATACGAAGCGCCGAAGCCCGACCATCTCGGCGTAGGTGCCGAGGCGCTCGTTCTGATTGTTCAGCAACGCCTTGATGGGCGCGACGTAGATGACGCCCACGCCGTCGGGCTCACGCTCTATGAGGCTCGCGAGCGCGGGGAACATTGAGGCCTCCGTCTTCCCGCCGGCCGTCGGAGCGAGCACCACGGCGTTCTTGCCGTCGAGGATGGCCACGCCCGCCAGCTCCTGCACGGGTCGAAGGCTCGTCCAGCCGAGCCGCGAAACGATGGCCTCCTGAAGCCGCGCCGGAAACCGCGAGAACGCGCTCACAAGCTAGAACTCCACCGACGTGACGTCGTAGCCCTTGTCGTCGTCGGGCTCGGGCTCGTAGTCGACGGGCTTTTTCCCTTCAGCCGTCCGCTCCTCCTGGAACTTCGCGGGGGGCGGTGGAATCGACGCGCCGGGGTTCTCGGCCACGGTGTCGAAGAGGTTCACCAGCCGGCGCAGGAACTGTCGGGGAACGACGCCCACGCCTCCTCGGAAGCCGGCGGTGACCTCATCCACCAGCGCGGCGATACGCTCAGGGGTGACCTTCGCGGCCACGATGTTCGGGTCCGGCGCGGGGTAGAGGTTGCGGAGCCGAAGCGCGACGTCCTTGAGGCGGACCTTGTCGAACGGCCGCAGCTCAAGCTGGGGCTGGCGCATGGTCACGAGGCCGCCTTCGTTCAAGAACTGGATGCGGTCATGCAGCGGCTGTAGCCCGGCCACGCCTCGGCGCGTGTCGAAGAACTCGGGCGTTCCTGTGAAGACCCAGAGCAGACCCTTGAAGCGGTCGGCCGCATCCACGATCTGCCGGATGCCGTTGAGCGACTTTCCGCGCACGTCCTGGCGCATGTGCGTGTTCCGGCCCATGCCGATCACCGATTCCGGCGCATGCCGATCACCCATTCCGGCGCATGCCGATCACCGATTCCGGGCATGCCGATCACCCCTCGCCATGGGGTAATCGGCGGTCGGA
>Ga0105047_10004047_pt1 | contig 25694 bp, 19 predicted proteins | sample MAT04_FD_78384 | JGI IMG/M metagenome (GOLD analysis project Ga0105047, IMG submission 78384) | Freshwater microbial communities from Lake Fryxell liftoff mats and glacier meltwater in Antarctica - MAT-04 (megahit assembly) | ecosystem: Environmental > Aquatic > Freshwater > Ice > Liftoff...
ATGAGCTCGCCGGCGGCGAGCGCGTACTGGCTGCGCGGGAACTTCTCGAGGAGCGAGCCCCAGATCTTCACGGCCGCGTCGTAGACGCCGTAGTCGTAGTACTGCCGGCCCTGGCGGAAGAAGAGCTCGGGGAGCGCGGGGTCGCTCGGATAGAGCTGCGCGTAGAGCTCGAGGGCCTCCGAGAACTTCTTGTCGGCCTCGGTCTCCTGGAACGCGCTTCCTTGCGGAAGCTTCTTCCGTGCCTCGAGCTCGGTGAAGCGCACCTTCTCGAGCGCGGCGATCGCGTTGTAGATCGCGTCGTGGCGCTGCGTCTTGAGCGGCTCGCGCTCCGCCTCCTCCTTGGGCATGCCGCGCGCGGCGGCCATGTACTGGCTGGCGGCCTCGTTGCCCTTGTCGAGGTGGTGGAAGTAGATCTCACCGAGGTAATAGTGGATCTGGTACGAGCCCTTCTCGGCCTCGAATTTCGAGAGATAGACCGTGTAGAGGCCCGCAGCGCCCTCGAACTCCGCCTTGCTGGTCTTGTCCTTCTGGGCCTTGGCGTGGAGCTGGAGGGCGTGCTCCTTGAGCTGCTTCTCGATCTCGCTGCTCGTGCGCGCGACCACGGCGGGGTCGCCCTGCGTCTTCGCCCAGGCGGAGCCCGCCGTGTAGCCGGCGACGGCGCGTTCGTACGAAGCGCGTAGCTTCGGCCACTCCTCGGTGGCGTTGTAGCCCTGCGCGATCTGGAGCACCCACGTGCCGGCGTCGGAGCTCGCGGGCTCGAGCTTCAGGAGCAGCTCGTAGGCCTCGATCCCCCGGTCGTAGTGGGCTTGATCGTAGAACTGCACGGCGAGCGCGCGGACGACCTTGCCGGCGAAGCGGTCGCCGCCGATCTTGGTGAGGAAGCCGTAGACGTCCTGCGCGGTGTTCTTCTCGTCCTCGGTGAAGACCTCGACGAGGTACTTGAGCGCCTCGGCCTGGAGCTCGTCGAGCTGCTTGCGCTGCGCGGCGTTCGCCTTACCTTGTGCGTCCGTGACCTCGAAGACGCTGACGAAGCGCTTGGCGGCCTCTTCGCTGCGACCCAGGCGCCACATGCACCACGCGCTCTTGAACAGCGCGAGCCCGTAGAGCTCGCTGTTCTTGAACTTGAGGACCTCTTCGTATTCGACGAGCGCTGCGGCGTAGTCGTACTTGCCGTTGAACAAGGACTCGGCGCGCGCCATGTGCGCGTCGGCGACGAACCGCGAGCGCGGAAAATCCTTGAGGATGCGATTGAAGCGTTCGATCGCCTCGTCCTGCTTGCCTTGCTCGTACGCGAGGAAGCCGTCGACGTAGAGCGCCAGGTCGTACTGGCTGAACCAGGGGTAGTCCTTGAGGACGCGCGCGAAGAGATCGCGCGAAGGCTGGAAGTTCGGGTCGAGGCTGGGGCCGCGCTGGTCGACGGGCTTCGCCTCCCAGGCGCGGAACCGCTCGACGAACTGCTCGCGCTCGAGCTCCCACTTCAGCTCGCCGAGCCGGAGGAGCGCCTCGGGCATCTCGCGAGCCTCGCGCGGCGTCTCGGCGACGAACGTGGAGAGCAGGCCGATGGCCTCGCCGCGGAGCGCCTTGATCTGCGTGACGTCGCGCTCGATGCGCGCCTCGAGCTGCTTCTCGAGCTGCTTGCGGAGCGCGTCGGGGAGCTTCGGGCCGTTCGTGGTGGGGCGGCCGCCCGGACCGTTGAGGCCCGACGCGCCGTTGCCCCCACGCTCGCCACGCTTCGCCCCCGGCTTGACGACGGGCTTCGCGACGATGGCCGTCTCGGCCGCCGCGCGGACGCTCGACGTCGCGGGGGCGCTCGCGCCCGGAGCGGGGTCCGTGGGCTTCGACTTGTCGTTCGGCGCGGCCTCCGCATGGACGACCGCGCAGAGGAGCGCGGCGACCCAGGCCGCATTCCTCGTCAGCGAAGTCAGGGAGCGAGCGCGGGAGCCCAAGGCCATCGATGATACACCACGATTTCGAGGAATCTCACGCGTCAGTGGTGATCGTCGAGGCCGCGCCACGGCTTGGGGATCAGCACCCAGTGCCCGTTGACGTGGACGAGCCCGTCGTAGGCCATGCCCTGCTCCTGGCCGGGCTCGACGAAGCGAAACCGGTAGAGGGTCGCATTGCCTACGAGGTGCGACGCGACCTTCGCGTAGCCGCCGGGGAAGTCCTTGGCCTTCTCGTTGTTCGCCTTGAGATCGGCGACGGTGGCCGAGGAGATCTTCACCTCGGTCTGCCCGGGGCGGGCCGAGACGACGAAGCTGCCCTTCTCCCACTCGGGAGAGTAAACGGCGTCGAGGTTCGTCGCCGCCTTCGTGTCGAAGACGGCCTTGTAGTCGGCCAGCGTGGGTCGGAGCTGCTTCGTGAGGGCGGCCGCGTCGACGCCGGGCTTCGCGAACTCGGAGACGAGCGCCTTCGCGCCGGCGGCGGTACCCGGGACCGCCTTGAAGAAGTCCGCGGGGACCGCCGAGGGCGCGGGGGCAGCGACGGAGGCGGACGCCGGCGGCGAGACCGAAGCGGAAGCCGAAGCGGGAGGCACCGCGCTCGGGAGGCTCGTCACGGTCGCGGTCGCGAGCGGCTCGACCTGCGGCGTCGGTTTCGAGCAGGCGGCGAGGGCGAGCAGCGACAGCGCGGTCCGCGCGATCGCCATCTTCACTTCAAGCCCTCGCTGCCGACGAACTCGTCCGGCCAGTCGTCGCCCTCGAAGGGCCAGTACTCCTCGCTGTCGCGCAGGTAGCGCGCGGCATCGAGCGAATCGAGCGCGTCCTTCGGGAGGTAGCCGGCGTTGATCGCCTCGATCTCCACCTCGAGCGCGCGCTTCTTGCCGAGCACGGACTCGATGCGCCCGAGGCGGGCACGACGAAGCAGCCGTGAGAGGCGGAGGTCGAGCCGGCGGAGCGCGTCCTTCGCGAGCGCGGTCTCGGCGGCGCCGAGCTCCGTGCGAACGCCGTCGAGCTCGCGTGTGAGCGAGGCGGCGATCAAGGTGTCGTTGCGGAGCAGCTCGGGAAGGTCCTGGCCCGCGCCGGCCTGCGCGGCGGCGGCGGCCTCCGACGCGGCGGGCGAGCCGGTGCCGAGACGTGCCTCGAGGTCGGCGAGCTCCTTGCGTAGCGGAGTGATCTTGTCGGCGCCGGCCTTGGCCTGCTCGAGGTCGTCGATCTGGCGGCGAACGCCGTCGATCGCCGCGCGAGCGTCCTGGGCCTTCTCGTACGGGTCGCCCTTCTCCTCGACCTGCGGGCGCACGCCGCCGGTCGTGGCGAGGCTGCGTTGCATGTCGCCGAGCGTGATCGTCGCGAGCCGGAGGCCGCTCGATTCGCGCTCGAGCACGGCGCGCTTGCGCGATACCTCGCCGTAGAGCGGGTCGATGCGAACGAGCGCGGCCACGGCGCGCAGCTGGTCGGGCGTGACGGAGGCTCCGGCCGCGTCACCGCCGCCGGCGTCGGCTCCGGAGCGCGCCGCCGCGAGGAGGGCGCGCGTCCCGCGCTCGCTGTTGCCGAGCCGACGCGAGGCGTCGCGCACGGGCTCGTAGGCGCGGAGGAAGCCGACGAGCTTCTTGTCGGCCTCGGGAAAGCGGCACAGCGCGAGATCGATGTACGCGTCGAGAATGCGCGCCTCGTCCTCGTAGCGATGGTGCGTCTTCAGCGCGTTCAGATCGTCGAGGAGCTCGCGCGCCCCCTCGTAGTCCTTCTTCTCGTAGCGCGTGGTCGCCGCCTCGTAGAGCGCCTCGGCGAGGCGGTCGGAGTCGCGGGGCACGAGGTAGTAGTAGTAGCGAGCGTCGTCGAAGCGGAACTGCTCGTGCGCGACGCGACCGAGCGCGAGGCGCGCGAGGTCACGGACCGCGAAGAAGCGTTCGTCGGCGAACACGGGCGTCGTGCGGTCCTGACGTTTCGGGTCGGCGACCTTGCAGAAGAGGTTCTCGCCTTCCTTGAGGCGTCCGCGCTCGACCTGCACGATGCCGGAAAGGTACGTGGCCTGCGACCAGAAGCGTGACGTCTGCGGGACCTGCGCGTAGGCGGCGAGCGCGCCTTCGGGGTCGTTCGCTGCCTCCTTCGCCTTGCCGGCCACGTAGGCGACCTCGCCGCGGATCTCCGCGGGCGCCGACGCGGGCACCGACTCGAGGTCCTTCAGGCCAGCCTGGTAGTTCTTGGTCTCGAGCGCGACCTCGACGAGCCGTCGCACGGCTCGACGCGCGTAGGGGCCGTACTGCTCCCACGCGCCCTTCTGCGCGATCGACTTCTTGAGATACGCGCGCGCCGAGTCGTGGATGCCTGCCGACGCGAGCGCATGCCCGAGGAGATAGAGCGCGGCGCGCCCCTCCTGCGTCTCGGACACGAGGTCGAACTTCGGATGCTCGACCACCTCGGTCATCTTCGCGATGGCCTCTTCGTGGCGGCCCACCGAGATGAGCGCCTCGGCCTCGGCCACGCGCTCGGCCACCTGCTCGACGCGCATCGCGTCCGCCGAGCCGAGCCGGCGGCGCGCCATCGCATCGTGGTAGGCGCGCATCCCGGCACCGCGCGTCGGATCCTTCGCCGCCGCCGTAGGTCCCGTGGACGTGGACGCGGACGGACCAGCAGGCGCAGGAGCAGCAGGTGCAGGTGCAGGCGCAGGCGCAGGCGCAGGAGCAGCAGGCGCAGTGGGCGCCGGCTGCGCGAGCACCACGGGCGAGAGCAGCAGGACCGCGACCGCGAACCGGTAGGTGCGGGAGAGGCGTGCGCCGCGCATCACTTCGTGACCGGCTTGGCGACCGCCTTCACGCGAACCCGCAGGTCGTAGCGGCCGTTCTTGTCCGCGGGGAAGTCCTTGCCCATGCTGGAGTCGTCGATCACCAACACCCTTACCTCGACGCGGTGATCGCGCGGGACGTCGACGGTGAAGCGGTTCTTCTGCGCGGTGCGGAACGTCTCGTCGCGATCGTCCTTGCGATCGATGTCGACGGTGACGGCGTGACGACCGGGCGCGACCGCATGGTCGTACACGACCGTCATGTCGGAGGCGGCGAACGACGCGGGCGCGGTGTAGACGACGCCGTCGTCGAGAGAGACGGTGAGCCGCGCGATCTTGCCGTGATCGCCGTCCGTCTGGAGGGCGACGGCCACGCGCGATTGATAGAGGTTGTCGCTCACCGCCGCGACGCGCGCGCGCAGCGCGGCGATGTCCGCGAGGAGCCGGTCGTAGTCGAGCGGAGTGCCCGCATCGACGGCGTTGCTGGGGAGCTCCTGCGGCGTCGGGTTGAGCGGAGAGGGCTTCACGGCTCCGTCGGTGGTCTCGGCGACCGGCGGCGCCTCGACGGGACCACCGTTCGCGCCGGCGTCGGTGACCGCCGACGGGTCCTCGGCCTGCGCGTCGGTCTTCGACGTGGGCGGCCTCGCGGTCGGCTTGGCCGCCGGCCTCACGCGCGGCTGAGCCACGGCGATGGTCGCGAGAGCGGTCGCCGCGGCAATCACGACACCAGCGAAGAAGCGTGTACGCGTTCGCACCGGGCGGGATTGTAAGGCAAAACGGGATCGATCGCGCGAGATCACGCGGGCCCCATTTTTTCGGAGACCTACGGCGGCAGCGCGCGGATCCAGGCCTCGAAGAGCGCATGGCCCTTGGTATCGACGAGGCGAGAGACGATCGGCGGCATCTGCTCCTTCTCGTTCGGCGTTCCGCTCGCGCCGACGCGTCGGCCCGACAGATAGGAGGCGAGGCTCGCGCTCGGATCGCCTGCCTTGATGATCGAGAACGTCGCTCCGCCGGCGTCGGGGATCTCGGTCATCGTCGTCTTGCCGACGGTCGTCGCGAAGGCGTCGAGGCTCTCGACCGTCACGGGCCCTCCCTCCGGCGCGAGCAGCGACGACCCGTGCGTGAGCAGGTACACGCTGCTCTGTACGCCGTTCGCGTCCTTCGATCGGTTGTGGCACGGGCCGCAGCTCACGTGCGCCCATGCCAGGGCAGCAGCGGCCTTTCCCGTGGCGTCCTCCGGGAACGCCAGCGCCGTGGACGGCGGCGGGCTCGAGAGCAGACCTTCGGCAACGAGCGCAGCGAGGGTGAGCCCTTCGGCGCCCGCGAGCCCGAGGCTCACCACCTCGAAGCCGAGCAGCTTGTCCTTGCGACCCGCATGGCAGGCGTTGCACTGGTTGTCGTTCGGGATCTCGTAGGGCGGCACGTCGGGCCCGCCTCGCGGAATCCTCACGCCACCGGTGGTGCGCACGGCGTCGCTCTCGTCGGCGTTCCAGACGAACGTCGCATGGCGCCACACGCCGGTTGCGCCCTTCTCGTAGAGGCGTGTCTCGGTGCGCTTGCCGTCGAGACGGAACTCCTTCCAGGCCTTCGTCCCGTTCGGGAACACCCACTCGTCGACGTCGGAGGTGTCGATCTTCGTGCCGGATGGGATCGAGATCCAGCGCTGCTTCGCGGCGCCGTCACTCCAGAGCTCGAGCGCCGGCTTGTAGGGCCGGAGAGCGGGGTCGAGCGCCTTCGTGGCGAAGTCCGAGTAGAGGCCGGCGCAGCGAAGGTGCTGCCACATGCCGTCCTCCGCGCGATCGGCCTCGCACCCCTTCGGCGCAGCGTCGGGAACGTCGGCGTCCGGCGCGACCGACGTCTCGAGCCCGGCCTCGACGGCAGGCGTCGTGCCCTCTTCAGGGGCGCTGCAGCCGGCATGGCCCAGCGCTGCAGCCACGACGGCGGAGACCGCCGGCACGCAGTGAAGTAGCCCCCAGCGTCGACGAGCGCCCCTCACCCCGGGAGCATAACGCGGGCGCGGTCAGCCGCCGAACGGGATGAAGATGCTGAAGCCGCCCGTGACGAGGACGTCGTTGACGAGGTGCTCCTCGCCGATCAGCGTCTCGCGAAGGATGTGGTCGCGCACGTCGAGGCGGAGCGCGAACCACTTTCCGAAATACCACTTCGTCCCGAAGCCGAAGCTCCCGGTGAGGCCCTGTGAGGTCGAGTCGTCGGTGACGCCCGCGCCGAGCGCGGCGTTGAAGTCGAAGCGGCTGACGCCGCCGCCCATCCAGCGCAGCTTGCCGTACGCGAAGCTCCAGATCAGGTGACCGAAGTAGAGGCGACCGGGCCGATCCGTCCGCTCCTCGACCTGCACCTGCGGATAGCGGCGCTCGTAGGTGTCGGTGACCGCCGTGCGGAAGCGCGTGAACTGCACGCTCGCCTCGAGGCCGAGGTCCTCGCTGAAGTGGAACGTGTACGCGCCGCCCGCGAGCCAGCTCGACGAGTACAGGTCTCCCGCGTAGTAGCCGCCCATGCCCGACAGCTCGTGGCGGAACGCCTTCGTGAAGAGGCGCTCCTGGACACCACGGTAATGGCGACCTCCGACGAGGTCCTGCTTCAGCTCCTCGTCGACGCACTGGGCGTGTGCGACCGTCGGCCACGCGGCTCCGGTTGCCAGGGCTGGCAGCGCCATGACCATGGCAAGCGCAGTGCGACGCATCGGCGCGTATACTCGCTTGCGCGACCCCAGGAGAGCAAGACCGACGTGGCCTCCACCAAACGAGCCTCGAAGCGACCCCCGGCCACGCGGCCTTCCCCCCCGTCCCCTTCCCCCCCGCGTGCGGCCGAGGCCATTGCCCTGGCGCCCATGCCCTGCGCGCTGGCCATCGGCGGCCTCGACCCGGGGGGAGGTGCGGGAGTCCTCGCCGACGCCCGGGCCATCGCCCGTGCCGGCGCATTCGCCTGCGCGTCGGTGGCGGTCCTGACCGTCCAGTCGACCTCGGGCATGCGCGCCGCCACCGCGGTGGCGAGCGCCGAGCTGCTTGCAGAATGCACCGAAGTGCTGAAGAACCAGCGCGTCCGGGCGATCAAGGTGGGCGCGCTCGGGTCGGAGGAGAACGTCAAAGCGATCGGCGATTTTCTCGCGATCCACCGGATGATCCCGGCGATCGTCGACACGGTCATGATCCCGACGCGCGGTCGCGCGCGGCTCCTCGAGGAGCGCGGGGTGAAGAAGCTCCGCAAGAGGGTCCTTCCGTACGCGGCGCTCGTCACGGTCAACGCGCCCGAGGCGGAGGTGCTGACCGGCATGCGCGTCACGCGCCTCGACGAGGCTCGCGCGGCCGCCCTCGAGCTCCTTCGTCTCGGCTGTCGTGCGGTGCTCCTGAAGGGCGGTCACCTCGGCGGGGCACACGCGGTCGATCTGCTCGCGATCGCTCCGCGCGAGCGGATGTCATCGCGCGATCTCTCGAAGCGCCCTGCCCCCGTGGTCCACGAGCTGTCGGCCTCGCGTCTCACGCTGTCGCCCTTCCATGGGGGCGGCTGCATCCTGGCGTCGCTCATCGCCGGGCGGCTCGCGGTGAACGACGAGGCCTATCGCGCCGACCCGGAGGCCGCGCTCGAGGAGGCCGTGCGCTGGGCGAAGAAGGTGCACCACGAGGCGCTGCGCCGGACGCGCGACGTCGGCGGCGACCTCCGCGTCCTGCTCGCCTGAGCGCGCGAGCTCAGCGCATGTCCTTCTTGAGCTCTTTCATCGCGTCGCGAATCGAGCGAAGCGAGCGCGGGGCCTCCTCGACGAAGTCGTCGACGGGCCCTGCGCCCTCGCGGATGATCACTGGCGGAGACACCGTGAGGTCGACGACGGTCGTGGGAACGAGCCCACCGGCGCCCGAATCGATCACGAGGCCGAGGCCCTTGAAGTCGTCGTCGATCTCGTGCGCATCGATGTGCGGATCGCTACCGGCCCGCTGCGCCGTGGTCGAGATGACGGGGCGGCCGAGCTCGCGAACCACGGCCGTGATGACCGCGTGGTTCGGGACGCGGATGCCGATGGTCTTGCGCTTCGTCTGAAGGATGCGCGGGACCTCCTTCGTCGCCTCGAGGATGAAGCAGTAGGGCCCGGGAAGAAAGCGCCGGAGGACGCGGTAGATCTGGTTGTCGACCGCGGCGTACCGAGCGATCTCGGAGAGGTCGGGGCAGATGAACGCGAGCGGGTGCGCGCGGTCCATCGGCTTGATCTGGTAGAGCCGGTCGATCGCCTTCTTGTTGGAGATGTCACAGCCGAGCCCGTACACGGTGTCCGTCGGGTACCCGATGACCTCACCGGCCAGCAGCGCTTCGACGGCGCGACGGACCTTCCGGGGCTCCGGGTGTTCGGTGTTGATCTCGAGCAGCATGGCGCCCGCACGCTATCAGGACCCAAGCGAGTTTTCGACCCGTGGAGCGCGAATGTTACGCTCGCGACTCACATGACGTTGGCCGAGGCGTACGCGTGGTTTCCGGTGTGGATTCTGCGTGGTTTCGTCCTCTTTTTCGGCCTCATCTGGGGCAGCTTTCTCAACGTCGTGATCTATCGCGTGCCGCGCGACATGAGCGTCGTGCGCCCCGCGTCGCATTGCCCCGGCTGCGGCAAGCCGATCGCGGGCTACGACAACGTGCCGGTCTTCGGCTACCTGCTCCTGCGCGGCCGTGCGCGCTGTTGCGGCGCGAAGATGAGCCCGCGCTATCCGCTGGTCGAGCTTCTCGGTGGCCTGCTCTCGCTCGCGATCTTCGAGGCGATCATCCTGAAGATGCCGGACTCGACGCCGGCCGTGCGAGCGCTCGCGGTGTACGGCGCCGATTTTGCGCTCTGCATGGGCCTCGTCGCCGCCGCCTTCATCGACGCCGAGCACATGTTCCTGCCGGACTCGATCACGTACGGCGGAGTCGTCCTCGGACTCGCGACCGCGACGCTGCGCGGTCTGCCGCTGACGCAGTCGCTCATCGGCGCCGTCACGGGCTTCCTCGGCGTGTGGTTCCCGTTCACGTTCCTCTACAAGCGCGTGCTCGGGAGGACGGGCATGGGGCTCGGCGACGCGAAGCTCCTCGCGCTCGCGGGCGCGTGGTTCGGATGGCAAGGCGCGGTGTTCGTGCTCTTCGCAGGCGCGCTGCAGGGCTCGCTCTATGCGCTCGTGCTGAAGCTCCTCGGCATCGAGAACGCGCTCCCCGAGGCCGTGAAGGAGGACATCGCCGAGCTCGAGAAGGCCGCCGCCGAGGGCGACGCGGAGGCGATCGAGGCGCTGGCGGAGGACCCGCTCGCCGAGGCGCACGCGGGCCCGCGCATGCCGTTCGGCCCGTTCCTCATCCTCGGCTGCCTGGAGCTCCTGTTCGCGGGCGAGTGGATCGCCAGCAAGCTCTCGCCTCTCTTCGGCCCTCTCTGAACGACGACGCACGCTGCGGCGAGACCATTTCTAGGAACCCGAGCGCGAGAGGCCACAAAGTAGAAAAAGGGCGCCCGTTGGAGCGCCCTTTCGAGAGAACCGCCGAGCCTCGGCTCAGGTGGCCTTGCGCTGGTCGATCGGGACGTACTGGCGTTCCGTCGCGCCCGTGTAGATCTGGCGCGGACGCCCGATCTTCGTGGTGGGGTCCTCCATCATCTCCTTCCAGTGGGCAATCCAGCCCGGAAGGCGACCGATGGCGAAGAGCACCGTGAACATGCTCGTGGGGAACCCGAGCGCGCGGTAGATGATGCCCGAGTAGAAGTCGACGTTCGGGTAGAGCTTCCGCTCGACGAAGTACGGATCCTTGAGCGCTGCTTCCTCGAGCTCCTTGGCGATGTCGAGGAGCGGGTCCTTGATGCCGAGCTTGCCGAGGACCTTGTCCGCCGTCGCCTTGATGATCTTCGCGCGGGGGTCGAAGTTCTTGTAGACGCGGTGGCCGAAGCCCATGAGGCGGAAGGTCGAGTTCTTGTCCTTGGCGAGCTCGACGTACTTCTTCACGTCGCCGCCGTCGGCCTTGATCTGCTCGAGCATCTCGATGACTTCCTGGTTCGCGCCGCCGTGGAGCGGGCCCCAGAGCGCCAGGATGCCGGCGGCGATCGACGCGAACAGGTTCGCGCGCGAGCTGCCGACGAGACGCACCGTCGACGTCGAGCAGTTCTGCTCGTGGTCGGCGTGCAGGATGAACAGGAGGTTCATCGCGTTCTCGACCTCGGGGTCGACCTCGTACGGCTCCGAGGGAACCGCGAACATCATGTGGAGGAAGTTTGCCGCGTACTTGAGATCGTTGCGCGGGTAGATGAACGGCTGGCCGATCGAGCGCTTGTACGCGTAGGCCGCGATCGTCCGCACCTTCGAGATGAGGCGCGCGATCGTGATGTCCATCTTCTCCTTGTCGTTGATGTCGTGCTCTTCCGGGTAATACGTGGAGAGAGAGCAGACCATCGACGACAGCACGGCCATGGGGTGGGCCGTCGACGGGAAGCCGTCGAAGAAGTGCTTCATGTCCTCGTGGATCAAGGAATGTCGCGTGAGGTTGTTCGAGAACCGATCGAGCTCGGTCTTCGTCGGGAGCTCCCCGTAGATGAGGAGGTGGGAGGTCTCCACGAAGCGCGACTTCTCCGCGATCTGCTCGATCGGGTAGCCGCGGTAGCGAAGAATGCCTTTTTCGCCGTCGAGGAACGTGATCGCGCTCTTCGTCGACGCGGTGTTCATGAACGCCGGGTCGATGGTGACGAGCCCCGTCTTGGCGCGAAGATTCGCGATGTCGATCGCGCGCTCGTTCTCGGTCCCCACCACGACGGGAGCTTCGAAAGAACTGTCCTTGAGCTTGATTTCAACCTTGTCGGTCACGGGGCGGGCCTCCTCGGCGACCGGGGATGATAGGACAACGAGACGCGCCGCGTCACGCTCGTTCTCATTCTGCGAGCACGCGCCGTGCCTCCGGTGTTTCGTGGGCCTTCCGGAGAACGAGCCGCGCGGGACGAACGCAGGCCGAGCGCGACCGTGAGCGAGAGGTGAGCGAGAGGTGAGCGCGGGATGATGGTTCGCTGAGAGCGGGCCCTTGACCGGTTCGGGTGATTGCGACTTGCGGCACCAGGGTGCTACTGATCGCACGATGCGCATTCCCGTTGCTCTCACTGCCTGCTCGTCGGTCGTCGGTCTCTGCATCCTCGGTACGCTCGGAGCGTGCGTCGGCGACGAGGTCGCGACTGCGCCGGCTGTCGTCGGGCCCGATGGCGGCGGTGGCGCCGAGACGTCCTCGCCAGGCACCGACTCCGGCGCGGGCGACTCGTCGACGGGCACGGACGCCGGCGCCGACGCCGCACCGCCCGCCTCGACCGGAGCCCACACGTTCGCGAAGAGCTATGCCGGCCTCTACGAGACCGGTTCGATCGCGGTCAGTGACGAGGCGATCTTCGCGGCGGGGCAGGGCGTCACGGCGCTCGATCTCGACGGGATCCCGCTGGCCGCCGGCACCGCCGCGGTCGTGACGAAGCTCGACGCGGCCGGAAAGGCCGCATGGGCCAAGAGCTTCGTCGGCGCCGGCGGAAGCCCGTCCGTGCGTCCTGCCGGCGTCGCGGCGAATGCGACCGCGGCCTACGTGACGGGAATCTTCGACACGAGCACGCTCGTGTTCGGCGCCGACACGCTGAACCGCCCCACCACCTATCGCGCCGGCTTCGTCGCGAGCCTCCAGGCGAACAGCGGCACGCCGAGCTGGGCACGCGCCATCCAGACGACCTCGACGAACTACAACCTGACCTGCACGGGGGTGGCGGCCACGGCCGCGGGCGTCGCCGTCGGGTGCACGATCGATCAGACGACCGTGAGCATCGGCACGATGGCCGCGTCGACGAGCTACTCCGCGGTCGCGGCCGGCGGCTCGAACGACTTCGTCGTCGTCATGTTCGACACGGCGGGCGCGGTGAAGTGGGCCAACTTCTTCACCGGCGCGGGCAACGACGTCCTCGGCGCGCTCGCCGCGGATCCGAGCGGCGACGTCGTCCTTCTCGCCTCCGTCGGGTCGAGCACGCTCGCCGACAAGCTCACCGGAGCGAGCCTCGCCAAGCCGGCCGCGGCGGGAGCGCAGGGCGTGCCGTTCGTCGCGCGCCTCGGCGCCGCCGACGGGAAGATCACGTGGTCGAAGTTCCTCGGGATCGGCGGCGCCACCGGCCGTGCGCTCGCGGTGTCGGGAGACGGCAAAAAGGTCGCTGTCGCCGGGACGATCACCACGCCCGTCGACTTCGGAGTCGGCGTGCTCGCACCGGTGGGTGCGACCAACGCGGGTGACGCGTTCGTCCTCGTGCTCGACGGGACGGCGAATCACACGCCGCTCTGGCAGAAGCAGATCGGTGGAAGCGGAGACAAGGGCTCCGAGGACGCTCGCGGTGTCGCGTTCGATGCCTATGGTCAGGTCGCGGTCGTCGGGCTCAATCGTTCGACCGACACCACCATCGACGCCACACCGGTGCCGAGCCCGCCCCAGCCCGTCGACACGGGGTGGGCGAGCTTTGCCGTGAAGCTCGGCCCGAACGGCAACATCCTCTGGACGAAGGGGTTCTCCTCGCAGAACCAGAACGACGCGATCGGCATGGAGTCCGTCGGGTTCACCGCGAAGGGCGAGCTCCGCGCGGGCGGCGGCCTGCAGGGCACCGCGCCTCTCGACGGCGTGACGAACGCGACGGCGACGGTGCCGTACCAGATGGTGCTCTGGGGCTGGCAGCCCTGAGGCGGTCCGAGCGCGGCTGAGGTCGCGCTCGGCGGCGCGAGAACGTGCACGGCGCTTGCTCCGCTCTGGAGCATGCGCCTCTCGCGGACGGCCCTCTTCTTCGCGGCCTGTGCGAGCGGCGTGCTTGAGCTCGTGCTCGGTGGGACCGGTTTGACCGGTGCGCCACGCGCCCGCGCGGCGAAGGGTCGCCACGTACGCGCCCCCTCGTTCGTGGCGCGGGACGTGAACCACGTGCTCTCGACCGGACAGAGCCTCTCGGTGGGTGTCTGCGGCGCGCCGGCGCTGACGACCGCGCAGCCGTTTCACAACCTCATGCTCGAGCCAGGAGTGATGCGGGGCGACGCGCGGTCGAGGCGGTTCGTCCCGCTCGTCGAGGGCGACGTGCCCGTGGAGACGATGTCGAGCGCGTTCGCGAATCTCGTGTCGTCACTCGACGGCGAGCGGCGACACGACCTGCTCGTCAGCGTGCACGGCGCGAGCGGCACCGCGTACGAGGGCCTGAAGCGAGGCACCCCTCCGTATGACAGCGGCATGGAGCAAGTGAGGGCGGCACGCGATCTCGCACGCGCCGCGAACCTCTCCTACGTCGTCCGCGCCGTCACGAACGTGCACGGCGAGTCCGACCACATCACGAGAAACGCGGCCTACGCGGCCGATCTGGCCACATGGCAGGAGGACTACGAGCGCGACGTACGCGAGCTGACGGGCCAGGCGGAGCCCGTCCCGATGTTCATCACGCAGATGTCGTCATGGACGATGTACGAGACGACGAAGAGCGCCATCCCCTTCGCGCAGCTCGCCGCGCACGTCGACTCGCCCGGCAAGGTGATCCTCGTCGGCCCGCGCTACCACCTCCGGTACGCCGAGGACGGCGTGCACCTCACGAACGAGGGCTACCGCCACATGGGCGAGGACTACGCGAAGGCGTACCGCCGCGTCGTGCTCGAAGGCCAACCCTGGGAGCCACTGCGACCGAGGCGCCTCCGCCGCGAGGGCGCCGTCATCACCGTCGACTTCCACGTCCCTGCGCCGCCGCTGGTGCTCGACACGAAGCTCGTGTCGGATCCCGGGCGATACGGGTTCTCGTACACCGACGAGAGCGCGGCCCCTCCCGCCATCGCGAACGTGGCCGTCACCGGCCCCGACACCGTCGCGGTCACGCTCGCGTCGACGCCCACCGGCGTGCACGGTCGACTGAGATATGCGTTCACCGCTCCCGTCGGCGCTCACGGCGGCCCCAGGTCCGGGCCGCGCGGCAACCTGCGTGACTCGGACGCAACGCCGTCGCGGAGCGGCGAGGCCCTCTACGACTGGTGTGTCCACTTCGACGAGCCCGTGCCCTGATCCAAGGCGCGCGAGGCTCGGGTGTCGGACCCACGCGGGCGGCACATCGCGGCTCGGATGCTATGTTGAAGTGCACCTTGTCGATCCCCGCGCGCATCGCGATCCCCGCCCTGGCGGTCGTCGCCCTCGCGTGTGGCAAGCACGCATTCACTCCCGAGGAGACGGGGACCGCGCCGTCCGCGTCGGCGAGCCTCGTCGTCGAGAGCGCGCCGCCCTTCGACGCGAGCACGTGGGTCACCTCCGCGCCGCCCCCCGAGAAGGAGGAGGAGCCCGAGCATCCTCCGCCGTCGCCCCTCGCGACCACCTGCGCGGGCGTCTCGCTCGTCATCGCCTCGTTGACCAAGGCCCCGTATGGCATCGATGCGGTCGTCGAGCTTCGCAACGGCTCCTCGGCGCACGTGCCGCTGATGCTCCCCGGCGACGGCTCGAGCTCGGGACGCCGCAACCCGACGGTGACCTTCGAGCTCTCACCGAACCTCGTCGAGCCGCAAGCCGGCTGTGGAAACATGAACTCGCTCAGCGCGCAGGAGATCGCGTTCCTCGCGCCTCGGTCCCGCACGAAGCTCGGCTGGCTCTCTCCCCCCACGCCCTCGAAGGCCGGGCAGTACACGCTGCGCGCGACCTACCGGAACGACCCGACCAGCGACAGGCTCGGCGACACGCTCCCCGGCCCGAGGACGGACAAGCTCATCGCGCGCGTGCGCAAGACGCTGCCCTGCACGCTGGTCAGCAACACCGTCTCGTTCACGTGGAGGCCGGCCGAGCGAGCGAAGGGCAAGGCCGCGTGCAACTGCGAGCCAAACGACCCGCTCTGCAGCTGCCTGTGAGCCGCTCCGCTACGCCAGTGGCGGCGAGGGTCGGCCTCCTCCTCGTCTCACGCGACACCCAGGAGAACGAGAATCACGCTCGCTCGGTGACGTGGCCGCGCGCCTCGGCGTGCAGCTCGAGAAGGCTCACCGTACCGAAGACGACGCCGCGCTCCGCCTGTTCTACGCGCTCGGCAAGGCCCCTCGCATACCGCGTGCGTACGCCGCGATGGTCCAGGAGCAGAGCCAGGTCGGCACGGCGCCGCTCGACTACCTGATCGAATGGCGGTGGCACGCGACGCGACGCCCTACGCCCGACACGGGATCCATTTCCGAGCTCACGTCCGCCACCGACCACGAATCCGAGAGCGCGTTCCGCCCTGTGTTCGGGTCGTCGCCGGAGGAGTCTCGCGACCGACACGGGAGATACCAGGTCTGGCACGGGGACCTTGTTGGTTCCCGTGCCGACGTTCACGGGGGGGGTGTTTTTTCACGGAGCAAAGCCGGTGGGCGAACGGGACTTGAACCAGGCCCGGCCGATCTAGCCGCCGAGTGTGGACCTTCGATCGGTCGCTCTCACTGTGAGCTTGAACCGTCTGCAGCGGACCGGAACCGCACGGTCCAGACATCGTCCGTGCGAACCTGGTGGCAACGCGCGCAAGCGACACACGACACGAATCCGTCGGCCAGCTATTGGCGGCCGGACCGACGAGTAGCAGGAACGACCGCCTGTAGGCCTGTTCGCGACGAGACGCCACGGACCGCGCGTAGAGCGCGTGCCGATCACCCGCACCTGCAATCTCGGCGGCTTACACGCGTGAGAGCGTGAGAGGTGGCCCGGCCAGATTCAATGGTGTCCGGGGACCGTCAGCTCAGCTACGCCAGTGGCGGCGAGCGTCCTGCTGCTTCTGCGAGAGCCGCCGCTGCTCCTGGACCATCGCGCCGTACGCGCGCGGCATGCGCGGGTCCTTGCCGAGCGCGTAGAGGACGCGGAGCGCGGCCTCGGCGTCGTCCTCGGCGCGGTGGGCCTTCTCGAGCTGCACACCGAGGCGCGCGGCCACGTCACCGAGCGAGCGAGACTTCTCGTTCTCCTGGATGTCGCGTGCCCAGACCAGCGGGTCGAGCCACTCGACGTCACGCGTGAGCGCGGCCACGCCGGTCGGCTCCAGCTGCCCGAGGCTCTTCGCTCGCGAGAACTCGCTCATCAGGAAAGCGCGGTCGAAGAGCGCGTTGTAGGCCGCCGGCACGCAGCCCTTGAGCGCGTTGGCGATCTCCGAGGCGACCGCTTCGAACCGCGGCTTCTCCGCGACCATCTCGTCGGTGATGTGGTGGATGGCGGTGACCTCGGCCGGGATGGGGATCCCGGGGTTGATCAGCCAGTTGTAGCGAGCCACCACCTCGCCACGGCGGCCGACGACGATGCCGAGCTCGACGACGCGATCGACCGAGGCATCGCGGCCGGTGGTCTCGACGTCGAGCAGCGCGACGTCGACCTCCTGCCACGGGACGTCGTTCGCGAAGCCGGGCGCGAGGCCGCGGATCGTGACTTTGAGGAGGTGCGCGATCCCCGGGTAGTGGCGCCCCGTCGGGAAGCACCCGCACCCGTCGGAGACGCCCTTGCTCACTTCTTCGTGCCCGCGTCCGTCGCGGCCGGCTTGCCGGCAGAGGCGGCGCCCGATGCGGCCGGCATCGTCTTGCCCGCGTCCGCGCTGCCGCCCGACGTGGCCGGGGCCGGGGCTGCGCCCGCGTCGCCGGTCGCGTTCGCGAGCTCGAGCGCGATCCACTCGTTGAGATCCTGACGCCCGTCGAAGAGGCGGCCGTTGACGAAGATCGTGGGCGTGCCGCCGATCTGGAGGTCCTCGCCGAGCTTCTTGTCCTTCGCGATGCGGTCCGCCGTGGCCGAAGCCTGGATGTCCGCGTGGAAGCGCGAGACCTCGATGCCGAGCTCCTTCGCGTAGCTGTCGAGGTCCGTCTGCTCGAGGTGGCGCTGGTTCGTGAAGAGCGCGTGGTGCATCTCCCAGAACTTGCCCTGGTTCATGGCCGCGACGGCCGCGCGCGCGGCGATGTCCGCGTGCGGGTGGATCGGCAGCGGATAGAACTTGAAGACCATACGGACGTCGTTCTTGTGACCCTCGACGACCTTGTCGAGCATCGGCGCGACCTCGCCGCAGTGCGGGCACTCGAAGTCGGCGAACTCGACGATCGTGATCGGCGCGCCCTCGGGCCCCTTCACCGGCGAGCCGTCGATCGGGACGTTCTTCACGCCGCTCGAGTCGAAGCGGCCCTTGTACATCTTCTCGATCTGCTCGCGCGTCATGCCGTCCTTCACGCCACGGAGGACGAGCTTCGCGGCGGGCAGACACTTCGAGCACGCGCGCTTCTCCTGCACGCACTGCTGGATCGGGACGGGCACGTTCTGGCAGGGCGAGAGGAACTCGGAGACATAGAGTCCCCATTCCTTTTTCTCGCGCGGCGTGAGGGCGCTCGTGTCGACCCCCTCGAGGGTCACCTCGGCGACGGGTTTTTCCTTCGTGGCGTCCTCGGCGGTCGACTTCCCACAGGTCGACCCAGAAACGCTCAAAAGACCAAGAATTCCGAATGTTAACGCTTTAAAACCCATGCGAGCGGCCGCGAGCTTACCACCGAGTTACGCGGGAAGGCGAGGGGCGGGGAGAGCCTCGGACGGCACGGCTTCCACGGGGCTTTGCGCACCGGCCCGCATACGGCTAGACATCACCCACCTTGCGCAGCGTGGTCTTTCGATTCCGAGACATCACGGCGTTCTCCGTAGCGCTCGGAGACGCGCAGGGTTCGCTTGCCCTTCCCGAGGGCGAGACAGTCTCGGACGGCGAGTGGTTGCTCGCGATCTTCGAGATCGGGTCGCGCCGCCGCGCGACCGCCGCCGCCGCGCGCGGGGTCTGCGCCGCGGGCGACACGCACCTCGCGTTCGAGCGCCGCGACTGGGATCGCCTTCTCTCGTTCGTCGCCGCACGCAGCGAGCACATGCGCGCGGCGCGTCCGGTGAGCGCGCTGTCGTCGGGGCGCATCCCCGCGGCCGCCGAGAACGAGCCGTCGTCGCAGGGCCCCGACACGGACCTCTCCAAGACCGGCGAGCGTGTCGCCTGGGGCGACAGCGAGGCGCCCCCGTCGAGCGTCCTCGAGTCGAGCCGCGGTCCGTTCGCGGCGCGCGTCCTGCTCGTCGACGACAACCCGACGACGCGCGAGGAGGTCCGCGCGATGCTCGCGGAGATCGGCCTGGCCGTCGAGCTGGCCGAGAGCGCCGAGCAGGCCAACGCGCGACTCGAAGAGGTGACCTTCGACGCGGTCGTCCTCGACCTCCACGCGCACGTCGCCTCGCCGTTCGACTTCGTGCGCAGCCTGCGGCGCGAGCGCGACCCGCAGCGGTCGCCGGTGCCGGTGCTCGTTCTCTCCGATCGTCCCTCGTCCCGCGACGTCGTCGACGCGTTCGCGAGCGGCGCCGACGACTTCCTTCCCAAGCCGTTCCGCGCGTCCGAGCTGGGCGCACGCGTCTTCGGCCTGCTGCGTCGCGCGCGGCTCGCGCGGCTCGGTTCGGTCGCGCCCGGTGGCGCGAACGGGCCGTTGAGCGGCAGGGGAGGCGGCTCTCCGTGACGGAAAGCTTTCCGCCGCCTTCGATCGAGCTCGAGCACCTGGAAGGCGTACGTGGAGCGAGGAAGCTTCTCGCGGTAGGCGGCGGACGGGGCGGCGTCGGCAAGAGCCTCATCGCGCAGAACCTCGCGGTCTACTTCGCGCAGCTCGGCAAGAGCGTGGCGCTCGTCGACTGCGACCCGACGGGCACGAACATGCACACGCAGTTCGGGCTCCCGGCGGCCGCGCATGCGCCGCCCTTCGAGGGCGGTCCCGAGGAGCTGCTCAAGTCCTTCGTGACGACGAGCGTCCCGGGGCTCTCGATCCTCCCCGGCCCGCACGACGCCATCGAGCCGCCGCTCCAGCTGCGCGCCGGCCGCAAGAGCCGCTGGCTCGCGCGCATGCGCGCCCTCCCCGTCGACTACCTCGTCATCGACGTGGGCCCCGGTCACGCGCACCTCGCGCTCGATGTGATGCTCGCTGCGGACTTCGCGATCTGCGTGACGGTGCCCGAGCCTCCGGCGATCGAGGCCACCTATCGCTTCGTGCGTGCCGCGTACCGGCGCCGGCTGCGGCGCGCGCTCATCAAGGATCGCTTTCGCCTCTCCCTCGTCGACCGCGCGATCAAGGAGATCGGCAAGCTCCCCTCGCCCCTCGAGCTGATCCGCTCGCTCACGAAGATCGACAAGAACCTCGCCGAGCTCGCGTGGGCCGAGGCCGCGCGCATGCACCTCTACCTCGCCGTCAACCAGACACGCGTGCGAACGGACCTCGAGCTCGCGACGTCGATGAGCGCTCTCTGTCGCCGCCACTACGGCATCTCGCTCGACGAGCTCGGCTGGGTCGAGAACGACGACACCGTGTGGCTCTCGGTGCGCCGGCGGAAGCCGCTGCTGGTCGACAGCCCCACGTCGAAGGCCGCGCGCAACATCGAGCGCATCGCGCGCCGTGTCGCCGCGCTCACCGCGGCCAAGCAGGACTACCGCGAGCAGCCGCCGCCCGCGCCGCTCGACACGCCGGACTACTACACCGTGCTCGGCATCGGGCGCAGCTCGAACGACGAGGAGATCCGCCGCGCCTTCAAGCGCCAGCGCGACGTCTACGCGACGGGCGGCCTCGCCACCGCGTCGCTGCTCGACGACCTCGAGCTCTCCGGCGCCCAGGCGCGCGTCGACGAGGCCCACGACACGCTGCTCGATCCCGTGCGTCGCCGCGCCTACGACCTCTCGATGTTCCCCGAGGACGAGGCGCCCGCGCAGTCGAGCACCGTCCCGAGGCCCGCGCTCGCCGCCGAGCAGCTCATGCTCCAGGGCGAGCTGTCGCGCGAGATCGGCCCCGACACCGAGTTCACGGGCGCGCTCCTCCGCAAGGTGCGCGAGTCGCAGGGCATCGAGCTCGTCGAGATCAGCTCGCGCACGAAGATCTCACGGTCGCACCTCGTGGCGCTCGAGGAGGAGATCTACGACGACCTCCCCGCGATCGTGTACGTACGCGGCTTCGTGACCGAGCTCGCCAAGTACCTTCGCCTCGATCCCGCGCAGGTCCAGCGCACGTACCTGCGGCGGATGCGAGAGAAGAACGCATCGTGACCGGAGCGCGCGGGCGCGGGGCAACACCGCTCCGGGTCGAGGTGGGGTTCGGGCTCGGGCTGTTTCTCGTCGCGCTCCTGCTGCGCCTCTACGCGGCGAGCACGCTCGCCGGCGAGCCCGTCTGGGACGGCCACTACTACGACTTCGGTGCACGCCACATCGCGAGCGGCTTCGGCTACGCGGACGAGGTCATGCGCGACGGTCACCCCGTGTGGCACCCGTGGTGTCACTACCCCGTCGGGTACAGCGGCTTCTTGGCTGCATTCTACATGCTGTTCGGGACCGGCCACGCCGTCGCGCACTTCGCCAACGCGCTCGTCGGAGCGCTGCTCGCCGTGATCACGTACCTGCTCGCACGCGAGGCGCTCTCGCCTCGCCGGGCGATGGTCGCGGGCGGGCTCGTCGCGCTTCATCCCGGGCTCGTTCTCTACGGCGCGCTCCTGATGACCGAGCCGCTCTCTGCGCTGCTCGTGCTCGGCGCGTTCTACGTGGCGATCCGCGTGGCGCGCGGGTTCGGGGGGAGGCCCGGAAGGCCGCTCGCCGGCATCGCGGGCGGCGCCCTCGTGATGGGGCTCGCCGCGCTGGTCCGGCCGCAGGCGCTCCTCTGCGCGCCGTTCCTCGTGCTCGCGCTCCCGCGCGCGGCGGTCGGCTCCGCCGCTCGTCACGTGTGGCAGCAGCGAGCGGTCGGCCTCGCGGTGGCGTGTGGCGTCGCTCTCGTGCCGGTGCTGCCGTGGACGGCGCGCAACTGTCGCGTGATGGACGGCTGCGCGCTCGTGAGCACCAACGCCGGATGGAACCTCGCGATCGGCTCGTTCCCGCGCGCGACGGGTCGCTTCGAGACGCTCCGCTCCGACGACGGATGCCGCGAGGTGACCGGCCAGGTGCAGCAAGATCGCTGCTGGCTCGAGTACGGGATCGCGAACATCAAGAGCGCGCCTGGGCGCTGGCTCTCACTCGTCCCGGCCAAGCTCGCGTTCACGTTCGATCACGAGTCGTTCGCGGTGGAATACCTGCGCGAGGCTCGGCCCGCGGCCTGGCCCGAGGAGCGACGGGTCGCGGTGCGCGGGGTCCTGACCGGCGTTCATCGCATCTTCGTCGTGGCCTCGGCGCTCGCGTTCGTGGCGCTCGCGCTCCGCGGCGACAAGCGCGCGCGACGCGTGCAGATGGCGCTGCTCGCCGCCCTCGCGGTCGCGGCGTACGCAGCGTTCGCCGCCGGCACGCCGACGTTCTGGCCGATCGTGCTCGTCGCGTGCACGCTGCCGTGGCTTCCGCTGCCGGGTCGCCCGCAGGCGCATCCCGTGCTGCTGATGAGCGTGTCGCTCATCGCGACGACGGCGCTCGCGCACGCGATCTTCTTTGGCGAGGACCGCTATCACATGGTCGCGACGCCCGTGCTGTGCCTGCTCGCAGCCGCAGCGCTACGCAAGCCCGCGGCGCTAGAAGGCGAAGCACTGATAGAAGACGGCGCCGCCGACGAGAAGCGCGAGGAAGGCCGCGACGGGCCACCACTGCAGCAGCCTTCGCCGCTCGACCCCTGAGACGAGCTCCTCCTCCTCGCAGGCGCCGCACACGTGCTCGTCGGTCTCCGGCGCGCGGTAGAGGAGGATCTCGTCCTCACCGCAGAGGTGACAGACGTAGCGGTACGTCGGCGCGACGACACGACGCTCCTCGGCGGGCGCCGTCGCGTGTGCGGGCGTCTCGAGGACGATGAGCCGTGCCGCCGGCCGATGCTCTCTCGCGCGCGACGGAGTGAGCCCGGCCCCGACCGCGATGCTCATCGCCTCGCCGGCCTCCTTCCAGCCCGCGACGGGATGGGCGCACGCAGGACAGGCCTCGGCCCGGTCGGAGACCTTGCGGCCACAATCGGGACAGTCGACGAGAGCCATGCAGGGGACCGGCGGAAGCTTCCGCCTCCCGACCCCGCAAAGCAATGCGCCTTTAAACACTCACGGCGCGAACACCGGAAGGTGCACGCGCCGCGGGCAGAAAGAACAAGCTAGTGAAGTTGGCCGTTTTCTACCCCGAGGCGCGCGCTTCCGGCAAGAAAAACGGTACACGCGTTCATGTGCGCAGCCACGCCCTCGAGCGCGCGCGCCGGCACGTGTGCCAGCCTGGGCCGAGGGCGATCGACACGTCGCTCGGCGACCTCGCCGTACACTGGTTTTGGCCCCCTTAGTGGGTTGTGATGGCCGTGGCACGGTCCGTGCTAGGTGTGGCTCCGCGACGAGTCGCAGGTCGCGCTTGCTCGCTCTCCGAGCGGCGCGACCGGTACTCTCTCGATCGTTCAGAACGGACACGGAGGCACTTCACGATGCGTAGCAATCTCGCCAAGGCGGCACTCGCCGCGGTCGCAATCTCGGGTTCGTTCATGGCGCTCGAGGGCGACGCGAAGGCGTGCGGTGGCTGCTTCATCCCGACGGAGAATCCGACGGTCGTGACCGACCACCGGATGATCCTGAGCGTGTCGAAGGATCAGTCGACCCTCTACGACCAGATCAAGTACTCGGGCAGCCCCTCCTCGTTCGCGTGGGTCCTTCCCATCTCGGGCACGATCGAGGTCGGCCTCAGCGCGGACATCGTCTTCCAGGCGCTCGACGGCATGACACAGACGCAGATCTCGCCGCCGCCGCAGAACTGCCCGCCGCCTCCCGACTGCGGTTCGCGTGGCGGTCTGAATGCCAGCCCCTCCGCGGGCGCCGCCGAGGACAGCGGCGTCACCGTGACGAAGCGCGAGGTCGTCGGTCCCTACGAGACCGTTCAGCTGAAGGCCACCGACCCGGGCGCGCTCGCCGCGTGGCTCTCGACGAACGGCTTCAACGTGCCTGCCGACGTGCAGCCTGTCGTCGATCAGTACGTGAATGAGAAGTTCGATTTTCTCGCGCTGAAGCTCGTCCCCGGCAAGACCGTCCAGGACATGCGCCCCGTGCGCGTCACGACCAAGGGCGCGAGCTCGGTGCTCCCGCTCCGCATGGTCGCCGCCGGCACCGGCTCGACGGTCGGCATCGGCCTGTGGGTCGTCGGCGAGGGCCGCTACGAGACGCAGAACTTCCCCTCGTTCGTGATCCCCACGAGCGACATCGCGTGGGACTGGTCGCAGAACAAATCGAACTACACCGAGCTTCGCGCGCAGAAGACCACCGCGGGCGGCGGCAAGGCCTGGGAGATCGAGAGCTCGATCCTCCTCAACCCCTCGAACGTCGAGAACGCCGTCAACAACGGCTACTACTTCAACCCGAACGGCGGCGGCGGGCCGGTCTCCTCGGACCCCGAGACGCAGGCACAGCAGGCCTACCTGCCCGTGCTCGATCCGCAGACCAGCGCCGTCGTGAAGACGGCGCAGCAGGTCCGCGCCGAGGACCTCGCGACGCTCTTCCACGGCGTCCCCAGCTCGACCGCGCGCGTCACGCGCATGCGCGCCGACCTCGCGCACGCCGCGCTCAACGCCGACCTCGTCATGACGGCATCGGCCGACCAGGCCGAGCTGTCGAACATCCGCCGGCTCACCAAGGAGCTCAACGAGCCCCTCTGCCCCGTCTACGACGGCTGCGACACCGCGGGCACCGCGCCTCGCAGCGAGGCCGTCGCGCGCGCCAATGCGTCGGGCGGCGCCGAGTCGTTCTCGTGCTCCACGTCCTCTCGTCCGTCGTCGCCGGCCTGGCTCGGCCTCGGCGGAGGCTTCCTGGCGCTCGCTCTCGTGAAGGCTGCTCGCCGCGCTCGTAGCCGCGGCTGATCGTCTCTCCTCCTTTTCTTCTCCGAGGTACCCGATGCGAAACAAATGGATCCTGATCGCCGTGGCTGCAGCCGCGGCGCTGACGTCGACGTACGCCGCGGAGCGCGACGCGCTCGCCTGTGGAGGGTGCTTCCATCCTCCTCCTTCGCCGACCGAGAGCCCGACGATCGTGACCGATCACCGGATGATCCTGACGATCGCGAAGGATCAATCGACGCTCTACGACCAGATCAAGTACCAGGGCAATCCCTCGTCGTTCGCCTGGGTCCTGCCGATCTCCGGCACCGTGACGGTCGGCCTCAGCGCCGACATCGTCTTCCAGACGCTCGACGGCGTCACGCGGACGAGCATCGTCGCTCCGCCGGTCAACTGCCCGGCGGCTCCGCAGTGCAACAACCGCAACTCGGGGTTCGGAGCGGCCTCCGACAGCTCCGGCTCTGCAGACGCCGGCTCAGCGCCGGGCGTCCAGGTCACGAAGCAGGAGGTCGTCGGCCCGTACGAGACCGTGCAGCTGAAGGCCACGGACGCGAACGCACTCCAGCAGTGGCTCGCCACGAACGGCTTCAGCGTGCCGCCGGACGTGCAGCCGATCGTCGACAAGTACGTCGCCGAGAAGTTCGATTTTCTCGCCCTCAAGCTGATTCCCGGTAAATCGGTCCAGGACATGCGCCCCGTGCGCGTGACGACGACGGGCGCGAGCGCGGTGCTCCCGCTCCGCATGGTCGCCGCCGGCACCGGCGCGACCGTCGGCGTGTCGCTGTGGGTCCTCGGCGAGGGCCGCTATGAGCCGCAGAACTTCCCGAGCTTCTTCATCCCCACGTCGGACATCGCGTGGGACTGGAACGCGAGCAAGAGCAACTACGCCGAGCTCCGCGCCGCGAAGACCACCGCGTCGAACGGGCGCGGCTGGGAGACCGAGAGCTCGACGATCCTCTACCCGCAGCAGGTCGAGAGCGCCGTGACCAACAGCGGCTTCGGCGGCGGCTTTCGCCCGGGCCCTCCGGTCCCCACGGACGGCGGCCCGACGCTCGACCCCCAGGAGCAGGCGGCGCAGCTCTATTACGACCCCGTCAAGGACGGGCAGGGCAACGTCCTCAAGACGGCCGTGCAGGTCCGCACCGAGGACCTGACCGCGCTCTTCTACGGCATCCCCACGGCGAGCTCGCGCGTCACGCGCATGCGCGCCGACCTCGCGCACGCGGCGCTCGA
>Ga0105047_10004048_pt1 | contig 25692 bp, 20 predicted proteins | sample MAT04_FD_78384 | JGI IMG/M metagenome (GOLD analysis project Ga0105047, IMG submission 78384) | Freshwater microbial communities from Lake Fryxell liftoff mats and glacier meltwater in Antarctica - MAT-04 (megahit assembly) | ecosystem: Environmental > Aquatic > Freshwater > Ice > Liftoff...
CGCCGACCTGGTCGTTGCCTCCCCCGCTATTCCGCCGACCAACGTGTATCTGAAAGAGGCGCAAGAGGCCGGCGTGCCCATCACCACCGAGATACTTTTGTTTGCCCAGCGTTGCCCCGCACGCGTGATTGGGGTGACGGGAACGAAGGGAAAGTCCACGACCGCTTCGATGATCTTTCACATCCTGAAAAGCGCGCGCACCGGTGTGTGGCTGGGTGGAAATATCGGCAAATCCCTACTGTCGGACTTGCCGCAGATGTCCGGCAACGATGTCGTCGTTCTCGAATTATCAAGCTATATGCTGCACTATCTCGGCCAGGCGCAGTGGTCACCGAGCGTGGCCGTGGTGACGATGGTCAACCAGGATCATTTGGAATGGCATGGCAGTGTCGAGGCCTATATCGATGCCAAGCGAAACCTTGTGCGATATCAAAAAGCGGGTGACCTGGCCATCCTCAATCGGGACGATCCAATGAGTCGCGCGTTTGGGGATCACACGGACGCGACAGTCGTCGAATACACGGCGAACGGCCCCCAACCGTTCGACCTGCAGTTGCATGGCGGGCACAATCAGGTGAACGCGCAGGCAGCGTTCGCAGCGGTGCGGGCGCTCGGTGTCTCGCGGGAAGAAGCTGCGCAGGCACTTCGCGATTTCCGTGGATTGCCGCATCGGTTGCAGCACGTCCACACACATGCAGGCGTGAGATATTTCGACGATTCAATCGCGACGATCCCCGACGCTGCCGTCGCCGCCCTGTTGTCGTTCCCTGCGCGATCGGTGATCCAGATTGTTGGCGGATTCGACAAGGGTCTGGAAATTGAAAGCCTCTGCCGTGCCCTAAACAATCAGGCCAAGGCAGTGCTTTGCATCGGTCAGACAGGCCAGCGATTGTACGATGCTCTGCAGCACGCGCGCACAGGTGCGTCGCCTGCAGTGCATTTATGTCAGACCCTCCCCACTGCGGTGCAATTCGCCAACCACATGGCAACGGGTGGGGACGTGGTGCTGCTCTCGCCGGGCTTTGCCAGCTTCGGCCAGTTCAGAGACTTCGAAGAGCGGGGCGAACGCTTCGTCGCACTCGTCAAAGGCGGTTAATCACATGGAACAAAAGCAGTTCATCGATCCAAGCTGTCGGACGAAGTCGCGCCACCCTGTTCGTGCAGGCATGAGGCTCACCTCTCTGCTCGCGCTTTTACTTGCAGGGTGCAGTGAGCCGACCGACCTGCCCGTCACGCCGATGCAGATCGGGACAGAATCGTTTAACCTCGAGATCGCCGACAACGACTCCACCCGCGCCCGCGGGCTGATGCATCGTGAGTCGATGCTCGCTGGCAGCGGAATGATTTTTGTCTGGTCAGAGGACGCTGATCGGGAGTTCTGGATGAAAAACACCCTGATCCCGCTCGACCTGATCTTCGTCAATTCAGCCGGGAAAATCGTATCCATCCACGCCCTGAAACCGGCCGACACCACCCGCGTCCCCAGTGCCGCCCCCGCCCGCTGGGCCATCGAACTAAACCTGGGCGCCGCTGCCCGCGCGGGCGTGAAGACTGGAGACCTCCTGACGATCCCCAAGTCCGCCCGGGGCGACTGATCGACGCATCGGTGATGGTTTATTCCGCCTGTGTCACCTGCGCAAATTTGGTCCGATAAGATCACGTCGCATGGATCGACGACACGCCTGCCACGCAATTCAACCGCTTCAGTTGCTTAAGTCAGAAATGTCGCGCACCGACATTGTTATCAGTGACACTTCCGCAACTCAGCCCAGCCCGGGCGACACTATCGGACGATCCTTCTATGGGGCCACCTGTGAGCAACGCTGTTCTGAGACTTGTCCGAGACGACGATGATCACCGCCCCATCCCGGCGCTGCCCGCAGCCCGTCCCGATGCCGGCGAGATCGTGCGACATCTCGATAGCGTGCAAGGCGAAATCGACCACCTCAGGCAGGAGATCAACGTCCTCCGCCGGCGCGACGAGACGCTCAATTTCTACATGCATCGTCTCGACGAGGAACTGCGCCTGGCCGCGCGATTGCAGCAGGACTTTCTCCCCAAGGTTCTCCCGCACATCGGGCCGGTGCAATTTCACACGCTCTATCGACCGGCTGGCTATGTCAGTGGTGATCTCTACGACGTTGTCCGGCTGGATGAAAAGCACCTGGGGTTCTGGATGGCCGACGCCGTCGGGCACGGCGTGCCGGCAGCGCTGCTTACGATGTTCATCAAGAACGCCATGGTAACCAAGGATATTTTTGAAGGGGGATATCGCCTGCTCACGCCCGGGCAAAGTCTGGCACGACTGAATGAAGCGCTCGTCGGACAAAATCTCTCGCAGGCAACGTTCGCAACGGCCGTGTATGGACAGATCAATATTGAGACGCTTGAAGTGACCTATGCCACAGCCGGCCATCCCAACCCGATCCTTCTGTCGAGCGACGGCGGGCTGCAACCGCTTGCGGGTGAGGGAAGCTTGCTGGGGATTTTTGCCGGCGAGGTGTTTGAAGATTGCACCGTGCAACTGCATCCCGGCGACCGGCTTTTCCTCTACAGCGACGGAATTGAAGTAGCCTTCAGCGACGACCAATACACCGACACCCTGCGCTGGCGGGCCGAGCTTTATGCACGCCGCGGGCTGACCACAGAAGAGCTGCTGACAGATTTCAGCAATCACCTCGACAGCGAGAACGGTAGCCTGGCGCCGAAGGACGATCTAACAATGGTGGTGGTGGAGATCGAGTGATCTCGGGGTCGGCTCTGCTACAAAAAACTCCCTGCCGTGGTGAATGGTACTACAACGTGTGTGCAACTGAATATCACCGACAATACTCATCGTCCGCCTACTCCCACACTGCCACGCCGGCGGGTTCTACGTGTCGGGTGCCGATGATGAATCTCGCCGATGCGTGAGCGGGCGCGTCGACGGGGGTCTCGTTGTAGTTGAGGAATATCCAGAAACCGTCGCGACGAAGAAGCTGCGTGCGATCGGGGAGCGGGATAATGGGCAGGCCAGCCGACTGGGTGATTTTGTTTAGCAAGGCCGATGTAAAATCGCCCTCAGAAAATACGCCGCAATACGTCACAACGCCCTTCCCAAACCTCTGCTGCGTCACTGCAGCCACGCCTGCATAAAACTGATCCGCATATTTCGCGAGCACGCGCGTCTGGTCTGGCGCGAAAAGGAGGTCGCCCCACACGCCCCATTTATACGGTTGACCATCCATCTCAATCTGCCCGAATGTGTCGTCGGGCAGGCCGTCGTAGGCTTCGATGTTGGCTCCAATAAGATGAAGAATGGGCTTGGCGAGCGGGCCTTCCCAAAGTTGACCCGCACGATCCATCAAACCCGTGCGACAGGTGAGAACGAGATTTCCGCCACCATTTGCGTACGTTTCCCATCGCTTGATTAGCGCATCGTCGACCATCTGCATGCCAGGCGCGACGATCATCGACAAGCCTGCCGGCCAGTCGCGCTTGGGATCGATCATGCGAACGGTCATCCCCAACCGGGTGATGGCTGCGTACCACATCTGCAGCAGGCGGGAATAATCCCAGCGACGCGCTTGCGGAAGCGTGCGGAAATACCAAAGCTGATCGAAGTCGATCATCAATCCCACCTCGGCGGGTACGAACGATCGATCCACAACCGGAGCTTGGGTCGAAACCTCGACGACAGCTTCGCGCTTCCGCCGGGCCAGCTTGCGTGACGACAGCGTCGGTAGATTCTCTTCAACCTTCGCGGCGACCGTTTCAGTGGTCGGCATATGCTTTAACCGTCGCATTTCTTCGATCGTCTGTTGAAACTGCCGTCCGCCTGGGGATGGGGTTACGCCGTCGGTTCCGACGAGTCCGAGGTGAAACAGTTCGACCCCGAAACGTGGCTGACGAAAACGATACGTCGTGACGAACTCCGCCCCGTGTGCGTAGGCAGTCCAGATCCACAGGCGCACAACATTTGGATAGAGCAGGACGGGTACGCCCGACCAGTTAACCTGACCAGGTTGCAATTCCATCAAGCCCCATCGGCCCGTCACGTCGCGCATGAAATCGTGATACAGCCCGATGGAAGATGGACTGGCGATGCGAAACTTTTCATCCTTGTGATCGCGCCCGTGCCCGGAGACGGGATACGCATCCCAGGAATAAAGTGAGAGGTCGTCAGCCATCTCCACCGGATTTACGTCCAACTGAAACGGAATGAAGTTGGTGGTGATGAATGGCCGCGCAGCATTCGCTTTTTCGGCAGGCATCTTTGCCTTCAAAATGTCCGCCTGCAGCTTATTGTAGTCGGCGAAAGCCCACGACCAGAAGCGCGCGCCATCCAGTGCGTGATGCGGATTGCGATATTCCGGATCACGCTCGGGAGGCATCAAAATCTGGTCAAACGACGTGTAATACTGATTCCAGAATTGATTCCCCCAGGCGGCGTTGAGCGTAGCGACATCACCATATTTCCGCTGTAACCAGGCACGAAATGCCGCGTGGCAATGGGCATTCTGATCGAAGTAGTTGGCGCTGTATTCATTGTCAATCTGCCAGCCGATAAGCGACGGGTGCGATGAAAACTCTTCCGCCAATCGCGTGACGATGCGCGTCGTCGCTTCATGCAAAGCCAGCGACGTGGGGGAATAGTGTCGACGACCCCCATGACGTTGACGCGCGCCATATCGATCCATCGGCAAGACATCTGGATGCTGCTCGGTCAACCAGATCGGCGGCGCTGCTGTCGGCGTACACAGGATCACATCGAGCTTGCGCCGGGCAGCCATGTCGACACATTTGTGGAGCCAATCGAACCGGAAATCGCCCGGCGAGGGTTCCATCGAAAACCAGGCGAACTCCGACATATGCACGATCTGCAGGCCCATGCGCGCGATGTTGTCAAAGTCGCGTTCCCACTGATCGACAGGCCATTGCTCGGGATAGTAATACGTTCCGATTTTCATTGAATCCTAGGTGATGAAGCTGTTGTGGAATGTCAACGCGAGCCGCACGCAGCGCACCGGCTGGCCAGATGCAATACGGATGTGTCAAATAAACCTAACCTACGTTTTCAGCGGCTGAAATGTCAGATGCAGCGCGTCCGCGACGGCGGGGTGGGTTACTTTTCCATCGACCAGATTGATCCCCTCTGCCAGACCCGCGTCATCCATCGCTGCCTGCTTGTAGCCCTTGCCAGCTATTCTTGCTGCATACGGTAGGGTTGCATTACAGAGCGCAATCGTGCTGGTTCGCCCCACGGCGCCGGGCATGTTGGTCACGCAGTAGTGCACCACACCTTCGACGACATAGGTGGGATTCTGGTGCGTGGTCGGGCGGCTTGTTTCGATGCACCCCCCTTGATCGATGGCGACATCGACAATGACAGCGCCGTTTTTCATGTCGACCAGGTGCTCGCGCGTCACCAGTCGCGGGGCCTTTGCGCCGGGGATGAGCACCGCACCGACGACGAGATCGGCCTGTCGCAGGTGTTCGCGGATCGTTTGCGGGTCGGAGTAGATCGTGTGCACGTTGGCGGGCATCACGTCATCGAGGTAGCGCAGGCGCTCGAGATTGACATCCATGATCACGACATTGGCGCCCAGCCCCGCCGCCACCTTGGCAGCGTTGGTCCCGACGATCCCGCCTCCCAGCACCACGACATGCGCGGGCGCGACGCCCGGTACCCCGCCAAGCAAGATCCCCCGACCCATCATCGGCTTTTCAAGATATTTTGCGCCCTCCTGGATCGACATCTTCCCGGCAATTTCCGACATCGGCGTGAGCAACGGCAGTCGGCCGGCCTTGTCCTTGATCGTCTCGTACGCAATGGCGGTGATTCCACTGTCGATACACGCGCGGGTGAGTTCCGCATCGGCAGCGAAGTGGAGATACGTGAAGATGATCTGACCGGGCTTGAACATCCCGATCTCCTGCTTTTGCGGCTCCTTCACTTTCAGGATCATGTCCGACTGGGAAAATATCTCAGCAGCTGACTCGATGAGCTCCGCGCCGGCGCGAAGATAATCCTCATCCGGAAACCCGCTCGCAGCGCCCGCGCCCACCTGCACCGCAACGTGGTGCCCGGCCTTGCGTAAAACCTCCGCACCAACGGGCATCATGGCCACTCGATATTCGTCGGGCTTCACTTCCTTGGGTACACCGATGCGCATGTCTGCTCCTGAGTTAGTAGATGTGGAAGTTTACCCACTAAAGTTCGATCCGGCGCTTGCCGAATGTTATAATATGTGTAATAACGTGCAAAGAAAGGAAACTGAACTATGGCAACGAAACTCAAATTGATTGCGGTCGGAAACTCCACAGGTGTCATCCTCCCGAAGGAACTTCTTGATCGGCTTCGCCTGAAACGTGGTGATGAATTATATGCCCTCGAGACCCCCGACGGCGTGAAGCTCACGGAATTCGACGCCGAGTTTGCCAGGCAGATGGAGGTGGCCGAGGGGGTGATGCGCGATGATCGCGACATCCTCCGCAAGCTCGCGCAATAATCAATGTCTTCATAGTAAATACACCCGAGCATGAAACGGGGTTGAGGTATGGCAATGGACGACCCAATTTGGATCACACGCGAACTGGCACTAGCGATTCACGCCAGGCAACTTGTTGAGCATGGCGGCGCAGATGGGGTGCGCGATGAAGGGTTGCTTGAGTCGGCACTCGGGCGAGCACGCAACCGCTTCGCCTATGAGAACCCCACGCCGGCTGTTGCAAAGCTGGCGGCATCCGACGCATTCGGTATCGCCCGCAATCATCCATTCTTCGATGGAAACAAGCGGACCGCCTATGTCGTATGTCGAACATTCATGCTGTTGAACGGGCACGATCTCATCGGCGACCGCGCGGAGCGGTACACCGTATTCCTCTCCCTCGCCGAGGGATCGCTCTCGGAAGAGGCGCTGGGAACGTGGTTGTCCGAACATTCAACGAAACAGCAGTGACGCATATGTGACACCGTCACGCCCGACGCGTTTCCAATCCTCAACGAGCAGCTGCGTCCCGGCGTGGCTGCTGGTTTTTTCAGGAACACTCACATCCCAAACTCGTGTTTCAGCGCAGACTTCGCTGCATTCACGCCGCACATCCCATGCACCCCGCCACCTGGGGGGGTCGAGGCTGAACACAGGTAGAGCCCCTTGACCGGCGTACGATACGGGTTGATCTGTCGCACAGGACGTGTAAAAAGCTGGCTGAACATATTCGCCCCGCCAGTGATATCGCCACCAATCAGATTGGCGTTCTCCGCTTCCAGTTGCGCACCATTTCGCACGGCTCGCGCGAGGACGCATTCTCGGAATCCCGGTGCGAATCGTTCAATTTGCGTCTCCATCGTATTCGTCAGATCAACATTGGTTCCATGGGGAACATGCATATATGCCCAAGCCGTGTGCTGCCCAGCCCGGGCGCGCGTCGGATCGAACAGCGAACTTTGCACAAGCAGGACATACGGATTCGCGGGCTGTCGGCCCTGCCAGGAATCGCCTTCTGATCGTGCGATCTCCTCAAACGTCCCACCCAGATGAATCGTCCCCGCCCGCAGCAACGCTGGATTTTTCCATGGAATCGGTTGCGACAGTGCGTAGTCAATTTTGAACACGCCCGGCCCATATCGGAACGCATTCAGACGCTTTTGATACCTGTGGGGCAAAGCCGCACCAGCGATTTTCACGAGGTTTCTCGGCGCGACATCGGCCAGGATGGCCTTCACACCCGCGAACTCATCGAGCGTTGTGACGGGGGCGGATGTCTCGACCGACCCACCGAGCGATTGAAAGTGTCGCACGAGCGCGTCGGCCAGCACGCCCGATCCGCCTTTCACCACCGGCCAACCGACCGCATGCGCGCTGGCCGTCAGCACCATGCCGAACGACGCGCTCGCGATGAAGTCAAACGGGAGAATCGCATGGGCAGCCACGCCCGCGAACAGCGCACGTGCCGCAGGCGATGTGAACTTCGCATCGGCAAGAGATCGCACGGATCGGATCGCATTCCATCCGAATCTTGCCAGCGCAACCGGCGCGCGGGGGATTTGGTAAGGCGGGCCTAGCAGTGTCGGGATCAGGCGATCCCAATCCTCCACCAGCGGGGCAAACAGCCGCTCGTACGACTTGCCATCCGCGCCCAGCCCCGCGGCTGTGGCCTGCACACTGCGCTCGCAAATGGCAGCGTCGCCTCCATCCAGCGCGTGGGCGAACGGCGCGGGAGGTTCGCAGAATGTCACGCCCAGTTGATCCAGCGGAATCGACCTGAAAAACGGCGACACCCGAGCCAGCGCCTGCACCGTCGAACAGACATCGTGCACAAAGCCCGGTAACGTCAAACTCGCCGACCGCATCCCCCCACCTGCCGTCGCATGCCCCTCACGAATCACCACCTTCAGCCCGGCCCGCGCAAGCGTGATCCCCGCTGCCAGACCATTGGGACCAGAACCGATAATCACTGCGTCGGGTTTATTGGACATAACAATCTCGTGCGAACTGGATTTTAGCCGATATTGGTCGATAAATCAGTTGGATGAGCCCCTCTATTGCACCCATGCCCGAAACGGCAATCGGCCCTGTCGACTGGACCTCTCCTGCGTTTCGGGAAAGCGCGCACGGCCGGTTTGTAATTTTCGCGTGGATGTGGGCGGTGGGTGTCGGGGTTGGGTTGATGATGTTCGGCAGCTGGATCCTGACGCCGCTCGGGTGGCTGCAGGCCGCCAGCCTTCTCTGGGTCGTCTTCCGCCCGGCCAACCCTTGGTCGTTGGCAGCTTTCGTGTCGGCCAGCACGTTTCGAGGCATCGAGAAGATGCCTCTGATGGCCAATCACATTTTTCTGGAGCTGATCCTTTCTGCCATCATGATGGCAGCCCTGCTGACGACGCTCGTCCGGCAACGATCGCTTAAGATTGACCTAGCTGCGTGGTACGAATTGTTCGCCCCCATCGTGCGTGTCGCCGTCGTGGCGGTCTATTTTTTCGCCGTACTGCATAAACTGAATACCGATTATTTCACAGTCGATCACAGTTGCGGGACCCGCCTCCTGATGGTCCTGTTTGAGCGATTCGGCGTGTCCGACATCGGCCATCCGCTGCGCTGGATTTCGATCTTCGGGACGCTCGCCGTCGAGGCAGCCATTATGGCCGGGTTGATGTTTGCCCGCACGCGCATACTTACCCTGATGCTGGCCGTCGGTTTTCACTATGCGCTGGGGTTCCTCCCGCATGAAGGCCTGCCCAGTTTTTCGGCCATGCTCTTCGCGCTGTTCATACTATTCTTCCCGGATTCCTTCCTGCGACCGCTTTGGAACTGGCTTGACCGCCGAAATGAGCAGTTTGGGTGGCTCGTCAGAACAGGCGGCCGTGTGTCACCCATGAAAGTCGTGACCCTGCTCGCAACGATCGGCATCGTCGTTGCCGCTGCGGCACTGGTCCTGCTGCGTATCGACCGGGCGTTCGATCATCATCCGAATCGCTCCATTGCAGGGATCGATGTGAACATGGCCGAAAATTATCTGGACCGCGCTGCGCTTGTCGTTTTTGTAGCGCTCGGATTCCCCTACATCTGGGCCTTCATCACGTGCCTGCGTGCTGCGGGGGTATTCAGTCGCGGGGCAATCGACGGGTTTGCCGGACGCGTTACATGGGTCTGGATATTCATCCCGATCCTGCTCTTCTGTGGCTTCGGTCCCTATCTCGGCCTGCGGACGCAGATCAGCTTTTCAATGTTCAGCAACCTGCGCACGGAAGAACGGCCGAACCATTTGTTCATCCCCGCGTTGCTGCAGATCTTCGATTATCAGAAAGACCTGGTCACCGTCCTATCCGGCGCAATCGATCTTGAAAAAGGTGGCACGTGGCAGGTCAACGCCCACGAGTTCCGGCGTGCTTTTGCCAAGGCCAAGGTCGGGACCGAAGTCCGTTATCTGCGACACGGACAGGAGCAGGTCGTCATCAAGGGTCAGCCCAACCCGCCCGACCCGGATCTTGTCCGCAGGCCAACATTTTTCGAAAGGAAGTACTTCTCCTTTCGTACAATCGAAACCTCCGGCCCCCGCATTTGTCGCCATTGACCTGTCTGCAATGTTTATTTCACGCAACATCGGCTGCTTGCCGATGAATGGAATAAACACTGGATGGGAATGATGCCGCAAAACACCGTTGCACATAAAGCACGTCTGCTGATCCTCGATGAAGACCGCATCCTGTTGCAGTCGCTTTCGCAGTTTCTCAGGCGCGAGGGATACGACGTATCCACCACCGACCGACCTGTCGACGCCTGGAATCAACTGGAAGGCGGGCAGATTGAAATCCTGCTTACCGACGTCAACATGCCGGGCATCAAGCCGGCTGATTTCCTGCGTGACGTAAGGCGCCGGTGCCCGCAGGTGGTTGTCATTGTCATCACGGGTTATGGGACCATTGAAGGCGCGGTCGAAGCCACCAAGATGGGTGCATTCGACTTCCTCACCAAGCCGATCGTCGACGAAGAAATCCGAGTCGTGGTTGAGAAAGCCGTCCGCCAGCAGTCGCTCCTTTTTGAGAATCAGGCGCTGCGTCAGCAGTTGGACCTGCGCTTTGGGATGGAAAACATCGTCGGGCACGATTCGAAGATGCTCAAAATCTTCGACCTCGCCGGCGCCGTTGCGGATGGTCGCACGACCGTTCTCATGACCGGCGAAAGTGGGACGGGCAAGTCCCTGCTCGCCCGCGCGATCCACTACCGTTCTCCGCGTCGTGATAAACCGTTCATCGAGGTCAGTTGTGGCGCGCTTCCTGAATCACTGCTCGAATCGGAGCTTTTCGGACATGTCAAAGGCGCATTCACCGGTGCTATTGCCGACAAGCCCGGTCGATTCCTCGCTGCCGATGGCGGGACGATCTTCCTCGACGAGATCAACTCTGCCACCCCGGCCATGCAGGTAAAATTGCTGCGTGTTTTACAGGAACGTCAATTTGAGCCCGTGGGCACAAGTGAAACGCGTACCGTCGACACGCGCGTGATCCTCGCAAGCAATGTCGATCTTGGACAGCTCGTCCAGGAGCAAAAGTTTCGCCAGGATCTGTACTATCGCGTGAACGTCGTGACTGTGAAGCTGCCCCCGCTGCGCGACCGACCGGGAGACATCACCCTGCTCGCAGGTCACTTCCTGCGGAAGCTCGCGCGGGAGATGGGGCGGGAGATCATCGGATTCAGCGACGAAGCGCTCAAAGCCCTGCAGCGATACACCTGGCCGGGCAACGTGCGAGAATTGGAAAACGCAGTCGAACGTGCAGTCGTGCTCTGTCGCCGCCCGCACATCAGTACGGAGGACCTCCCCGAGACCGTTCAGTTCAATGAAGAGCCCGGCATCAAACTCCACCCCGCCGACACGCATCGTAGCGCACCGGCCAACGAGGATTTGCTCGGTCCCATGCCCCTGGAACGCGCATTGGAAGGTCCCGAGCGCCGTATCATCGAGGCCGCCCTCCGACGCAATAACTGGAATCGCCAGGCAACCGCAGATGAATTAAGCATCAACCGCACAACGCTGTACAAAAAGATGAAGCGATACCAGCTTGATGTTGGTGAATACAACTAGCCCAACACGTCGAGGGCATCCCGGTTGACCGGTTCACCGAGCATTTGGTGAAGCCGATCGGCTTCGCCAAGCTGCAGCAGGCGCTTGATAGAATCACGAGGCAGCTAGTCTGCCCGCAACTTGCAGGTTCATATCCGCGTCCCACCCCTGGCGCCCGTCACTACTTCTGGGGAATCACATTTCCGCGAAGTTTCGGAGAATGTGCAGGCCGACCTGCTGGCTTTTTTCCGGGTGAAACTGCGTCGCGAAAATGTTGTCCCGCCAGACGCTGCTGACGAATGGGCGGCCGTAATCGGTCGTGGTTGCGATCACCGACGCATCGTCCGGAAGAACGTGATAGCCGTGCACAAAGTAGACGCTGGGGTTTTCCGGCAGGCCTTTGTACAAAGGCGACGCCAGCTGCGCGTTGAGCTGATTCCAACCCATGTGGGGGACCTTCAGACCAAGCGACTGATCGACATCAAAGCGCACGCACGACCCGCCAAGCACACCCAACCCCTTATGCTCGCCGTCCTCATATCCCACATCAAAAAGCATCTGCAACCCAAGACAAATCCCCAGGAAAAGTCGGCCTTTTTTGATATGATCGAGAATCGGTTCCACAAACCCCGCATCGCGCAAAGTCGCGACCGCATCCTGAAACGCCCCCACACCCGGCAAGACAATCTTGTCCATGCCCGCCAGATCATCAGGCGACGACACGATGCGCGCGCCACACCCCGTGTGCTCAAATGCCTTCTGCACCGAGCGCAAGTTCGCCATCCCGTAATCGATGATACAGATGGACATGTCAGAGGTGAGATCGCGTTGAGTACCGAGTGTGGATTGTTGTGTCGACGGTCACTATCGATTGCTGAACGTCGACTACCGACTTCATGGGCCAACATTCAACAGTGGACATTCGACAGTCAGCATTCCTCTCATCTCGTTGCGACGACAATTTCGACACGCCGACTGGCGGCCTTCGAATTCTTCGGCGCCGTTGGGCCAAACGCGCGGGGCTCGATGGACTTGCTGTCCATTCCCTGACTCACGAGATACTGCGCAACCGTGCGCGCCCGGGCGGCGGACAGGTCCAGATTGTCCTCCCACTTGTCTTTGGTCTTAGTGATCGGATCGCTGTCCGAATGTCCGTCCACCATCACTTTTTTGCCGGTGTAGTCTTTCTTCAACGCGCCGATGATGCGATTGAGCGTTGACTTGGCTGACTCCTTCAGGGTGGATGACCCCGACGCAAACAGCACGTCGCCGGGCACGTTGACGGTCATCGTCCCCGCGCGATCGTCACGCGTGACCGTGATGCCCGCGAGGTCACTGTCGGCAGGCTGTCCCTCGGCGGGCTTGCGTAATTGATCCTGCAGCTGGGCGATCTGCGCGTCCCGCGCAGCGAGGTCCGACTGCATCTGCGCGAGCGCAGCCGGGTCGGGCGCGGAGCGGAGCTGCCCCTGCAGATCGGTCGACTGAGAGCGCAGGTCGCGATTCTCCTGCCAGAGTCGCTTGTTCTCCTCGGCGACCTTGTTCTGACAACCGACGCCGACGAGCATCACCAATCCCAAAATACCTGCCCGGATGCTGCTCATGGATGGACTCCCGTTTGAAAAAGTGTGTGAGGCGATTCTTATCAACTTAGAGTAGGCGATTGCGGATGCGGGTCAAGGTGTCGCATCGCGCGACCGACGTCGCTTGGACTTGATCACGTCCTTCGGGCTTGCTCCCGCTGCCTGGGCATCGTTCAATATCAGCATGCCGCCCGATGTCCGTCTTCAAGTCGATTTCTCCCGGATTCGTCGAAACATCCTGGCTATCCGCGCCCAGGCGCGTGTGGATGTCATTGCGGTCATCAAAGCGAATGCGTATGGGATTGGCGGACGCGCGGTGGCCGAGGCAGTGGTGGATCTGGTCGATGCGTTTTATGTTTTCCACGTGGATGAGGCGGTCGCGTACGGCCTGCCCAATCTGTCGACGAAGCCGACCCTTGCCATACACGCTGGCTCGCTTGATGGTGCAGAACTGCGTCGCCAGCACATTCGTCCTGTTGTATGGACGACGGAGCAGGCACGCACGTGGCAGCACGCTGACCCGGTCGTGTCGATCAATACTGGCCAGCAGCGCTTCGCGGCTTCGATTGAGACGGCTGAGTCGATCATCGCACATCACCCAATCCATGAAGTGATGACGCACGCATCGTCCCTTGATCAGGCGCAGACGTTCGCGGCCCAGCTCAAGCGACTGTCGACGCGCCCGCTGCGCGCCCACGCTGCGGGGTCGGCGTTGCTGGGATTTCCCGAAGCCGCTTTTGATGCGGTTCGTCCGGGGCTTGCGATGTACGACGAGGCTGTCACGATTTCCACGCCTCTCGTCGAAGTGCGCGATTCCACCGGCCCGGCTGGCTATTCCGGCTTCCATGTCCCGCGCTTCGGTGTGATCCTCATGGGCTATTCGCAAGGCCTCCGCACCGGCCCGTGCATGGTCAACGGCAATCGCTCGCGCATCCTTGAAGTAGGGATGCAAACGGCCTTCGTCGAAGTCGCGCGCGACACCCGCGCAGGAGATGAAGTCGCCTTGCTCGGCGCCGGCCTGCCCGTCACCGAGATCGCGAAAGTATGGAAGACATCGCCTCATGAGGTGCTTGTGTGTCTGACGAAAGATGTGCAATCGCGTGCCGATTACCCCCGTTGAAGGTCATCACGCTGAGCATGATTCCCGTAACAGGGGCTTCCAGCCTGTGCCTGGCAGCTTTCATCCTGTGCCCTGCGCGCCTTTGTGAATAGGAGATCGCTGGCACGTGCTGGAAGCCCGTGTTACGGGACAGTTGCTCGACAACCTCCTTGGGCCGTTTGAAAATGTTCCACGTGGAACATTCTCATTTTCCCGACTCAGCGCTTTCCAAAATTTCTCGCCAGTTCGACGAACATGCGCATGCCCACGCCCATTGCCTCGTCGGTGAAATCGTAGCGGTCGTTGTGCAGCGAAGGGTATGGCTTGGTCATATCGGGTGATACGCCGACGAGGAAAAAGCAGCCCGGCACTTTCTCCAGGTAGTACGCAAAATCCTCTCCGCCCATCGACGGTTTGCCGACGGGGATATAGCGCTCGGGACCAAACGTTTGGCTTGCGGTGGACGCGACAAACTCCGCGCTTGCAGGGTCGTTGATTGTGGGGGGATAGCCTTCGTTCCATTCAAACGACAATCCGCAGGCATTGGCATCTGCGATGCCCTGCAGTCGGCGGGCGATCGCACGTTTGATCTGCACGCGCGCGGCTTCGTTGAGCGTACGGGCCGTGCCGGTGATCCGCGCGGATTCCGGGATGATGTTGGTGGCTGATCCGGAGTTGAACGTGCCCACCGTCACCACAGCCGAATCCGTTGGGTCGAACTCGCGACTGACGAACTTCTGCAGACTTCCCACGGCCTCGGCAGCCGTCGCCAATGGGTCGATCCCCAGATGTGGAAACGCGCCGTGACACCCGCTTCCGATGAAGGTCGCGATGAAGTTATCTGTCGCAGCCAGCAGGGCGCCCGGCTTTGTCGCGACAGTTCCTACGGGCAGATTTGGCCAGCCATGCAGTCCAAATATCGCCTGTACTTTCGGCCCGATGCGCCCGTCCAGCACGCCCGCATCCACCAGTCGCGCCGCCCCGCCTCCACCTTCCTCTGCGGGCTGCCAGATGAGTTTGACGCAGACATCAAGCGTATCGACCATCGCGCGCAGTACGCTTGCGACGCCCACCAGCGTAGCCGAATGACCATCGTGCCCGCAGGCATGCATCAGGCCTGCGTGCGTGCTCGCATAAGCCAGGCCCGTGCGCTCGACGATGGGCAGGGCATCGATGTCAGCACGGAAAGCGACGCACGGCTTGCTCGCATCCCCAAGCGTCGCAACCGTTGCCGTCGCCGCGCCGGTCACCCCTGCGACATAAGGGATATTCAACCGGTCCAACTGCTCACGGATCGTTGCTGCGGTCTTGATCTCGGCATATCCCAATTCTGGAATCTGATGCAGGCGATGTCGCAGTTCGACCGCTGCGGGCAGGGATGCATGGATGAGAGATTCACAATTCATGGGAAATTGAACGTAGCCCTTTCCTCGACGCGCAGCAAGACGATTCTGCGGGTGAGACTCGCAAAATGTTCCACGTGGAACATTCTCGCATGACGCTTCGCAAGTCCGCTTCGTCCTAGCAAAATTGGCTTCGTTTCGTCGGCCAGTCGCGCTTCCGGTCCAGGATCGATACGCCTCGCGGGCTGACTGGGGATCGCGCTTGAAGATGTCCGTTGATCGGTTCACCTAGCCTCCCCCGCCGTGTTGCGCACGCGTGATCGGCTCTGCGCGATCTCACCTCCCAATCCCACTTTCACAGTTCATTCGCGCTGCAATATTTTTCAGAATCTCACCTCATCGGTTGCGCGTGCGGGTGTGCCTCCCGCGCAACGCCCCTCCGATTCCCTATAATGCCCGCCATGTTTACCGGGATTGTCGAGCGAACCTTGCGCATCACCCAGACCGTTGACACCGGCGTCCTCCGTCGCATCGTCCTCCCTGATGTATGGAAGGATGTCCGGCCGGGCGAGAGCATCGCGGTCAATGGCGTGTGCCTGACGGTCGCGGAGCTTCTTGGTGGGCAACTGCATTTTGATGTCGTGAACGAAACGCTACGGAAGACGAACCTGGGATATCTGCGGATCGGATCAGCCGTCAACGTCGAGCGCTCGCTGCGCGTGGGAGATCGGCTTGACGGGCATCTCGTCCAAGGTCACGTCGATGGCGTCGCCAGGCTGCTTCGTCACCACCGCTCTGACGACGATTGGCGAATGACCATCGAGATCCCCCACGCACTCACGAATTATTTTGTGCCCAAAGGTTCGATCACACTGGACGGCGTGAGCCTCACAATTGCATCGCTACGCGCAACCGAGTTTGAAGTTGCCCTCATCCCCACGACCCGCACGATCACAACGCTCGGTTCGCTTGACGAAGGGTGGATGATCAATGTTGAATGTGACGTGATGACAAAGACAATCGTGTCGGTGATGGAAAGGCGAGAAGGATCAACTCGATCCGAATAGCTTTGGGATGAGTTCAGATGACTCTCGATCTACATAATTTGTCGATGACCTCAAATTATGCAAGCAGCTTAAAATAACTGAAATCACTCCCAACAATCGCACAACACCCACGCGTTTATCCGATAAAATAGATACCGAAAATGTCCGACACCCAGCCACAATCTGCTCCGACGACCAAACCCGTCGATGATGGCTATCGACCGACGATCGCCATCACCATGGGTGAGCCTGCGGGCATCGGCGCGGAGGTGATCGTCAAGGCTTTATCCGACCCCATCCTGCGTCATCGGGCGCGCTACATCATCTTCGGGATGAATGAGCTGCTCAGCTACGCTGCTGACCTCGCCGAGTTTGATGTGTTCTGGTGGCGGGCGCAGTTCAACGGGCGGTTGCGGTCGTATCCGCATGATGTGGTGGTGGTGGATTACGATCAGTATTCGATTCTCGGATCGTCCCATCGCGCGCCCAGCAAGATGGGTGGCGAGGCGTCGATGCGGTTTTGTAACGATGCAATTGAATCCGCGAGACAGGGTCTCGTCGACGCGGTCGTCACCGCACCGATCTGCAAGGAATCCTGGAAGCTGGCGGGGTTTAATTATCCCGGTCACACCGAACTTTTTGCCGAGCGCACCGGGACCAAACGCTTCAACATGATGTTCACCGGCGGGCCTTTGCGGGTGGCGCTGGCGACCGTCCATATGCCTCTGATGGGCCTGTGGGGCAAGCTGAATATCGGGACGGTTTTTCAGCCGATCGAACTGCTGCACCAAGCCATGGTCGAATGGTTCGACATCCCCAAGCCGCGTATCGCCGTGTGTGGTGTGAATCCGCATGCCAGCGAAAACGGTCAGTTCGGCGATGAGGAAGAACGCGTGATCGCCCCCGCGATCTTCATGGCCCGCGAGCAGGGCATCGACGCAACCGGCCCGTATCCCGGCGATACGATTTTCCTGCAGGCCAAGGCCGGGAAGTTCGACGCAGTGCTTGCCATGTACCACGACCAGGGCTTGATCCCGGTAAAGTTGCTAGCGTTCGACCAGGCCGTGAATGTAACGCTGGGCCTGCCCATCATCCGCACATCCCCCGATCACGGAACTGCGTTCGATATCGTGGGAAGAAACCGCGCCAATGCCGGTTCGATGCGCGCAGCAGTGGAATTGGCGATCGACCTTGCGATCCGACGACACCGTCGGAAACAGGCGAATGTGGTGAAGACGTAGGAGGTTGGGGTGGGGAGTCGGGGGTTTGCTGACGTCGGCTTTCTCTGAAAACGCGATTTGCCTGGTTTCGCCGCGGGGCTTGCCCTGCGCTTCCAATCACGGAAGCGCGGGGCAAGCCCCGCGGCGAAACTTTGCGAGGGACGTTTTGAGAAGATGGCTTATAGGACTCCCGTGATTGCGCCCGCTCGGGTTTCTGTCACTCTCTCATTCACACGTCGTCATGTGATCACCAGTTTTTGCAGGTCGGCGATTGGCGGGGGGAACTTCATATCGAGCCCTTCGAGGACTTTGACGATCGTGTCGGTGATCACCCAGTTGCGGAACCACTTTCTGTCTGACGGGACGATGAACCAGGGCGCGTAGGCTGTTGAACATTTGTTCAGGGCATCTTCATAGGCTTCCTGATACGCGTCCCAGTTCTCACGCTCCAGCAGATCGCCGGGGTTAAACTTCCAGTTCTTTCTGGGATCGTCCAGCCTGGCCTGCAGCCGTTGTTTTTGTTCGTCCTTGCTGATGTGCAGATAAAACTTCAGGATGACCGTCCCCTCGTCGGCCAGAAGTTGCTCGAACTCGCAGATGCGGGCGTAGCGCTGCTTCCAGACTTTTTGGGGGACGAGGTCTTTCACCCGCTCGACCAGCACGCTCTCATAATGCGACCGATTAAATATCCCGATCATCCCCTTAGGCGGTGCAACCGCGTGCACCCGCCAGAGAAAGTCGTGCGACTTTTCCAGAGGGGTCGGCACCTTGAAGCTCTGCACCTGACATCCCTGCGGATTGATCCCTGAAAACACCATCTCAATCGCGCCGTCCTTCCCGCCGGCGTCCATCGCCTGAAACACGATCAGCAGTGCGTGCTTGCCCTCGGCGTACATCACTTCCTGCAACGCGTCGAATCGCTTCAGCAGCTTCTCCAACTCAACCGTCGCGTCCTCCTTGTCCTTAAAATCTCCCCGATCATCAGTGGGGACTTTCGACAAGGCGACTTTTTTCCCGGGTTTGACGAGATAGGGGGAATCGATCATGGCCGGATCGTAACGGAAGGGACATCAAACGATAAACGGAATCTTCACCACGCGTGCTGGCCGAATGCCCCCCTCGGCTGGGATATGAACGGGAGTGCCCTCGGCAAAATGCGGCTTCTTCAAAACGGCCAGGCAGAGAGCAGCGTTGGATAGGACCGGGGAGACGGTGCTGCTTGTGACCGTGCCGATCTGATTTTGGTCCGCGTCATAAACCGGGGAACCGGCGATGGGGAGAAAGTCCTGGTCCATGCGAATCCCGACCAGCTTCTTCGCCATCGCCGACCGTGCGTGCATGCGGGCGACAATTTCCTGACCGATGTAGCACTTGCTCAGGTTCACCGCACGGTCCATCAGTCCGGTCTCGGCGGGCAGGATGCCGGGTGACGCGCCTTTGCTGACCTCGGCCTCGACTTCTTCGCCTCGCAGCTTGGCACCGGGGCGATCAGGGGGCGACAGTGGAAGGTCGATATCGAAGAATGGCCGACCCGCTTCGATACGCGCTGTATTAAACGCTGCCCACCCCACAGGACGCACCCGCACAGATCGCGGCGCGTCGGCGAGCGCAGGGGCATTAAATGTCGCCAGCATGTGCGTCCAGGCGTGCTCCACGCGATTCATCGGAAGAATCAGATGAAGCCCCGGCACCCCGCAGACATCATCGCGCCAGATCAGCGTATCGGTATCGAACAGGGTCACCCGAATATTGGTGGACTGTGTCAGCGACACCGGCGTGCTGGTCACCTCACTGATTAATGCCAACGCGCCCGGACCGTGGAGGGCAATCTCATACGTCTCACCCACGCACGAACGCAGCTTCACCTTCTCGGCGAAAAGATACTTGTCCAACGTGTCAATCAGCATCGGGATCAGCCGACCGTCGGTCTCGATATAGGTAAGATCCCCCCGCTCAATCACAGACATGTCGGCAACGATGCGCCCGCGCAGGTTGAGGAGAAACGTATACACCACCTGCCCTGCCTGCAGCCCGCGCTTGGCAGTCTTGTCGTAAAGCTGGTTGCTGAGCAGGTTGTTCAGGAACACATGCCGGTCCGGCCCGGTGACTTCAATCAACCCACGCTGGGGCAGATCCAGCAACCCCGCCGCCTTCCGAATGCTTGCATACTCCGCCTGCGGCTCACCAAATGTGCTGACGATTTGAATCTGGTCGTACGCCTGAAGCTCGGCTTCAGCTTGCATGTGCAATGGGAGCAGAGGGTTCATGATTGGGATTGTTGAATGGAGAGGGTGGAATGTCGAATGTTATTGTGGGTGAGGAATAGGTTTCCAATGGTTTATCACGTCGGCCATCGATGAGAGATCGATTCCCACGTTTCGCCGCGGGGCTTGCCCCGCGCTTCTGTCGCACCTCTCTTGACAAGCAGATTACGGACTATCGACTACTGGCTACGAACTGTTCCCTCGTCACCGATGGGATCGCGCGATGAAAGCGCGGGGTAAGCCCCGCGGCGAAACTTGGGAAGCACTCGTCCGACAGGTAAAATCCGATTGACGGATGACGTTTTCATGCTCGTCCCTGTCGTCAAAACTGCCAACCTTTTCCACAACGACTCGGATGAACGACAATGCTATAATCCGGCGCTGGTCGTGTCGGAGGTGCGGGAAAAAGCGACTCTGAGCCCTTGGGACGGAGTGATTATGAGTGCAGAAAAATCCTATTTTGCCCGGCAAAACAGTCCCTTGAATCGCGATATCAGCCCAATTCTTAAAGGGTGGGACTATGAGCCTGGCACCATCAATGTCCGGAAGATCACCGGCACGGATGGTGCACCCAAACTTCAGATGCGGCTGGACCTTGGCGTCCTGCAGATGGAACTCACCGGCAGGCCCGACGGGTTTCGCCCGCACGGGTGCGAATCGCTCCTTCAACATTTTGAATCCCTGCTGGCCGACCATAAAACCCGCAACGGAACGGAGCTCGGCTTTGGGCTCACCACCGAGCAGTGCCAATCCCTTCGCGACGAAGCGCAACAGTATTATTACCGGTACCTGAGCCTGTTCGTCCTCGAAGAGTTTGCCGGCGTGGTGCGGGACACAGACCGCACGCTGCACGTACTCGACCTGTGTGAGAAGTTCGCCATGGACGAGCACGATCGCCTGGTGCTCGAGCAGTATCGCCCCTACATCACCATGATGAACTCACGCGCGTCGGCGTCGATTGCGATGTCGGAGAAGCGGTACAAGGAAGCGCTCGTGATCGTCAAGGCCGGTATCTCCACGATCCGCGAATTCTTCATGCGATTTGGTCAGGAGCGGGCCTTTACGCATTCCAACGAGGTCAAGGTGCTGAAGCGATTTGCCAAGCAAATCCGCAAGCATATCCCCGTCGACCCCATGCTGAGATTGCAGTCCAAGCTGGACCGCGCCGTCCGAGACGAACGCTACGAAGACGCCGCAAGACTAAGAGACGAAATCCGCCAAAGAAGCCAGGACGCGTCGATGTGAAAATCTCTTTCGCGCGTATGATGTGGGGCATGAACGAGATTGCATTTATCCGGAATGTGATTGCTGGGCTTGTGTCCGCGTTGGCGCTGGTTGGACAACCGGCGGTCGCTGGCGACGTGGCGGGGCCTCAGCCGTTGGATGTGCTGCAGGATCGTCGCGATGACGTGGACGGGGCTGCCGATGGGGGTCACGCGTCGTCCCTGCAACTTGGAGCGGCCTTCGAAGGGGGCGCTGCGGGCATCACGTTTCGTCCGCCTGCCGACTGCAAGCAGATTCGCCGGGCGGGGGTGCCTGATGAAATCGTCCAGTATCTCAACGAAAAAGAGCAGTGGACGCTCAAGGTCTCGCGGTTCAATCTCGAGAAAAAAGTCCCGATCACCACGTGGGTCGATGATGCCGGCAAGGAACAGGACGGCGTTTTAGAAAACACTATCAAGACGCTTCAACGCGCGAACAGCGGCGGGGAAATCGTGCGGCAGGATGTCGTCAATCTTGACGACAAACCGGTCGGCTTGATCGGTATGCGCTTCGCCATCGGCGTGAGCGATCGGCTGTTGCAGCAGGCGATCATCCAGGAAAATGAGCTGGTCTATTTCGTGATGGAGTTCGCCTCTCCCGGCGCCAAAGCCGGTACGCCTCTCGATCAGGACAACCCTGCCGAGCGTCGCGCGGTGGAAATGTTCTCGACCATCCTCGACACCGTGAAGCTGCTGGATCGCACGGCTATTCGTCGCGATCAGGACGAGCGCCTGTATCGCACGCGCGCGCTCTATGTAAATATCAACGAGCAACGCCTGCGGGCAGCGCTCATCCCGGAACAATGGTTTCGACTGATCCGCGAAGGCAAGGACGTCGGCTATAGCTATGTCGTCGAGGAGCCGCGCAAGGCAGACGGATCGCCGGGCGTGCAGATCGGCATCCGCGCGCGAAGTGTTCCCGAAGATGGCACGCAGGTCGACGCCGAATCCTGGCTGTTCATGAGCTTCGACCGAAAAGGCGAGGACTTCTCCAACATCGCGCTCTATCAATCCGCCAAGCAGCCGCGCACCTACACCAGCGAGTTTGGATCGAGCATCCACCGCCTCAAGCCGATGGCCGACACCGGCGTGGGGGGACTCAACAACAAGGGCGTGAAGCTTGGTGACGAATACAAAATCGACGTCACCTACTTCGGCAAAAGCGCCAACGCCCAGCCGTTGTCGCTCGATCTTCCGCCTTACTACCTTCCGCAAGCGCTCGGTCACTTGCTGCCCCGGCTGGTCCCGCTGAACACGCCCAAAACGTACATGTTTGCGTCATATGTCAGCGATGCCCATCGTGTGATGATGCGCTACATCGACGTTGGCGAGCCCGTGAACGTCAAACTCGGCAAGGACACGGTGGCTGCCGTTCCGATCAAGGATCGGATCGGGCTGGAAGGGACGACGACCATCCATTACATGAGTCTGGACGGGGCATATCTCGGGGCTGTGAATGCCGAAAGCAAAATCATGATCCTCCCCACCGATTCCGAAACATTGCATAAACTCTGGAAGGACGCAGACCTGTCGCGACCGCAGGTCCGTGAGCCGGGCCCGCCGGAACAGAAGTAGTCAAGCACCCCACCGCACCCGTCCGATAAAGCTAAAAGCGACAGCGGTCGATATTCGCTGCGCACACACGCCGTGACGCTGCGCGCAATGGTGAAAGCTTACTTCCAAAACATGATCCGAAGCCTTTCCAAAATCCTGCTGATGTTTGCGCTGGTGTCGGCCGGCGCGTTCGGGGTGTGGCGATACTACGAGAATACGTCGTCCTCACGCGAGATCGCCCGGCTTGAGTCGGACAAGAAACAACTGCAGGAAATCGTCACCCGCCTGGGTTCGGAAAAACGCATCGCCGATGTGCTGGTAACATCTCAAAAAATCATCGACGGAAAGCCGCACACCACGCTGCTCTTCGTCGAAAAATCACGGGCGGGTAATGGCCTTGCGCCCAAGTCGTTTACGGTGATCGGCAAGATGCTCCATGTCGATGCGCTGGTCGTGAAGTTCGAGCACGATCTCATCCAGAAAAACGACCCCCTTCGCGGGCACAGCCTCGCGCTCTTCAGCAAGGTCTATGGCGACGGTCAAAAACCCGAAGAAGGCTTCGATGTCGATCCATCCGGCACCATCCCCGACATTTATCGCGGCGCTGACGCACGCGTATCGACCTTCGAACGAGAACTTTGGTCGAATATCTGGAAGCTCTTGGAAGACGAATCCTATCGCCGAGAAAAAGGTGTGCGCGTCGCGCAGGGTGAAGGCGTCTGGTGGCCACCCGTCGTCGGGCAACTCTACACCCTGACGATAGAAACCGATGGCGGCATCAACCTAGCGTCCAAACCCGTCGAACCGATCTATCAGGAACTGCTGCGAAGCCTCAAGGGATCGGAGAGGTAGTCGATAGTGGATAGTTGGTAGTTGAAGCATCGACCCGTCTGACGCGCGATCGCCTGGTTTCGCCGGGGAGTTTGCTCCCCGCTTCCCTCCCACGCACGCTTCCCTCCCGCGCACGTTCTCCTCCCCCACACGCTTTCTCCCGCGAACGCTGCCTCGCGGCGCCATGCCCACGCGCCGTTCCCTCAATCTCCCGACAACACATACGGTCGATCCCCCGCCTCATCCTTCAGATCCTCGATACCCAGATACGTCCGCGCCAATCGCGAAAGCTCGGCCGGGTCTACGTACACAGTCACGTCGCGGGGACGCGCTTCTCCTGCCTTCAATCCCAGCCACGCGTCGATGGGGTTTTGACCGGGCACCGTTTTCACGTCAAAGACCGTGCGATATCGAAGATGGGACATGGGACTCGGATGCAGAAACGCCTGCGAATCTCCCACCATCGCGACGATGCGCTGGCCGTCCTCAACCTCTTTGACTATCTCGGGGATCATGAGCATGGGTTCGTCGAGACCAAACAACCCCTGCTCGCCTTTTTCGGCTGCCTGTGACAATTGATCACTCAGCCGACCTTCGCCGCTCCACGCGCACAGGATGCACACGACACCGATCACCCCGACAACCGGCAGCAGACGCCCCCAGCGGGCAAGCCCGATGAGCAGCATGGCCGGCGGAATAGATGTGACCAGAAAGCGGCTCATCAGGTGCGTTGCGAACATCCAGGTGAAGAGCATCAGCAGCGTGAGTATCCCCAGCGCCCACGCCTCCGCCCGCCGAGCCGAAATCACCCAGCCCGCCAGTGCAAGCATCCAAAGTGCAAAGCCATATTTCCATGACCACTGAATCTCATGCACGACCGCCTGCACTTTTGCGGACAGGGACTTTTGCACGTCGGTGGCCGCGTGGGCGCGCTCAAATCTGACGATCTGTGTCTCATCAAAGTCCCGCGCCCCCAGCACCCGCATCGCCAGCGGAAACACCGGATTTCCCGCCCAGATTTGATTGCGAATAAGCCACGGCGAAAGTGCTGCCAGTCCCGATACGAAGAAGATCACGCATCCGATGATTATATTGCGACCATAGTGGATACGAGGCATCTCACCCGCTTCCCCAGATCCGTCATTCACCAATTTCGCCGGGGGGCTTGCCGCCCGTTTCGGTCGGGCGAACACCGATCCAACCAGCGCGTCGGTAGACCCCGACAACCTCCCCACAAAACCCGCGAGCACCCCCACGACCCCGCACGCTGCCGGCAATCCCACCAACACCATCGCCACCGCAGTAAACTTCGCCCCCGCTGCAAATCCCGCAAACACCCCCGCCAGCGCCCATGGCGAAAATCGCTCGCCAAACGTGGATCGCGGGGACTCGGTGTGCCCCTGCGCGATCGCGTGCAGCGGAGATCCGCGCGACATCCCAACCAGCGCCCAATGCACACTCAGCGCGGTCATCAACACCATGTACGGTTCGACATACGCAACACACGCGGGCATGACGATCCACGGGATGCCAGCCGTCAGCACCCCGGCGACGATCGCGTTGGCTAGCGACGCATCTGGACGCAACTTTCGCACGCTGCCGTAGATCGTCAGCACCGTCAGCGCCGCGAAGACGACATTCAAAAACTGCGCCGCATACATTCCCTTCCACGGCCCGCCTTTCAGATACATCATCGCCAGGAAGTGCATCTCCGTATTGAAGGGAAAATACGAAAACACGTTGTGCGTCAGCCCCACAACGCGACCCAGTTCGTACCATTCGCGCGGGACCTGCAGGTGATAAACGAGAACGTCATACGGATGCGGATCGTCCGGCCTCCACAGCACGCCGGGCATCAGACACGCGCCCACGATCGCCATCCCAAGGAACGGCATGGCGACAATCCACATTGACTCGAAACGAACCGGCGTGCGAAACCACCTCGACAATGC
>Ga0105047_10004049_pt1 | contig 25691 bp, 24 predicted proteins | sample MAT04_FD_78384 | JGI IMG/M metagenome (GOLD analysis project Ga0105047, IMG submission 78384) | Freshwater microbial communities from Lake Fryxell liftoff mats and glacier meltwater in Antarctica - MAT-04 (megahit assembly) | ecosystem: Environmental > Aquatic > Freshwater > Ice > Liftoff...
CGCTCGCTGGTGAATGCCGTTCCTGGCGTCGACCTGCGCGAGATGCCGCGTAACCGCGACCGCGGCTTCTGCTGCGGCGCCGGCGGTGCGCGGATGTGGATGGAGGAGACCATCGGTTCGCGCGTCAACACCAACCGCACTGAAGAGGCGATCGCCACTGGCGCCAAGACCGTCGCCGTCAGCTGCCCCTTCTGCCTCGTGATGATCAGCGACGGCGTTGCCGAGGTGCAGTCCGGCCTCGAGCAGTCCGAGCAGGTGCAGGTGGTGGACGTCTCGCGGCTCCTCCTCGAGTCCGTCCGCCCCCCCACCCCCTAGTTCCGCGTTACTAGCCTGGTTGTTGGGGTGTCGGGTGCTGTAGCACCCGACACCCCAACAACCAGGCCGTCACCCACGGGAGCCAGGGGACGCTCAAGCACTCATGGCGCGGCGCTGCTGCTCCATGACGGGACGTAGCCGGAGAACGAACGCAGGCGCTTCCCCCCACAACTCCTCCCACACCCAACGGACGACGAGCCACCCCTCACGGCGAATCGCATCTTCTCGCCGCTTTTCGATGAAAAGGTCATCCGGGCCGCCGTACTTGATGCGCCCATCGAATTCGCCCACGATCCTGAGCGCCGGCCACGCAAAGTCAGTCCGAAATGAGCGGCCGTTGATGACGATGACGTACTGGAGTTCAGGCCGCGGAATTCGATGCTCGATCATGCGGACGCGGCTGATCGATTCACCGACCGACTCCGAACGCGCATCCAGAAGCGGAATGACACGCTTGGTTCGAGCGATGCCGCGCCACGTCCAACAGTCCTTCAACACAGGATCAAAGTCGGACTCAGTAAGGACACCCAACCGCAGGGCAGCATCGCCTGCGCTCACGGCGGTGGCGAGCGGAGCCGTACGAGCAAGATCACTCACGGTGCGTGCCGGTGTCGTGACGTCAGCGCCACGAATCTTCATCACGTGCGAGGGAAACAGGCGTGCGGAGTGGAGCTTCGTCCCCGTCGCTGCACTTCGATGCTCGCGCTGAACAGTGAGCTCCGGTTGGCTCGGTATTGGGCCTACCAGCGGAAGGCCATGGAGCAGCGCAGCGCTGCTATGACTGAAGGGTGATCGAGCCCCCAGTTGGAGTTGCGCCGCGCGTGCCACGACGAGGTGTCGTGCCACGTCGTCGGCGACCATCCACCACTCAGCGGTGCAGTAGGCGCCGCGTCGGAGCCTGCGCCAAGCACCCGACCGCGTCGCCGACTGGATCTCGCTCGGTGTGTACCCCGCGAGCAGTGCTTGATCGGACAGGAAGCAGCCGAACTGCTCGGATGCGGCGGCGGCCAGGGCTGGTGCAAGTGACGACACCAATGCATGGTGAGCCCACGCGAGGGCAAACGTGAGGCCATCCACAGATGTGAAACAGGGTTCGCAGGCCAACGGAACTGTGGATAGCGGTTGGAATGTTGGGGTGTCGGGTGCTGCAGCACCCGACACCCCAACATTCCAACTAGTAACGCACTGGGGGTTGGGTTAGGAGACGTCGGTGCGGTAGAACGAAAGGTGCGACTTCGACTGCGTCGGACCGCGCTGTCCCTGATAGCGGGAGCCGTAGATCGAGGAGCCGTAAGGGTGCTCGGCCGCCGACGACAGCCGGAAGAGGCACAGCTGGCCGATCTTCATCCCCGGCCACAACTTGATCGGCAGCGTGGCGACGTTCGAGAGTTCAAGCGTGACGTGGCCACTGAAGCCCGGATCGATGAATCCAGCCGTCGAGTGGGTCAACAGACCAAGGCGCCCGAGCGAGGATTTGCCCTCGAGGCGACCAGCCACGTCGTCGGGCAGCGTCACTACCTCGTAGGTCGACGCCAGGACGAACTCGCCCGGATGCAGGATGAAGGGTTCGTCGGGCAGCGGCTCGACCAGACGAGTGAGGTCGGGCTGCTCCTCGGCGGGATCGATGTGCGGGTAGCGATGATTCTCGAACACCCGGAAGAAGCGGTCCATTCGCACATCGATCGACGACGGCTGAACCATCCCCACATCGAAGGGCTCGAGGACGACTCGTCCGGACGCGATCTCCGCCTTGATGTCGCGATCTGAGAGCAGCACGTGGCGAGGCTAGCGGGCCGAGTCATGGCCCGACGTTCGACCCAGCGACTCCGCACGAACACGCAGGGGTGACGGTTCGAATGTGGGGGTGTCGGGTGCTGCAGCACCCGACACCCCCACATTCGGACTAGTAACGCACCGGGCTAGGGGGTGGGGGCGTCCATGGCAGGGCCGAGTTCGGGGTCGGCCACCTCCTGCCGCAGCTGGTCGATGCGGCCCAGCAGCGAGACGCTGGCCAGCGGGATCGCGTCGCTGGAGGGCAGCGCCGCCACCACGTCGACGGCCTCGGATAGCTCGCGTGCCAAGGCCAGGGAGCCCGCCGAAACGTCAAGCCCGCGACCGCGTTGCTCCAGCAGGGCGCCGAGAGCGATGAGCAGGCGCGAGAGCGTCTCGCGCGGCAGCCGAGGCGAGCGGTGAGCGCGGTCGTACATGTCGTCGATGGTGACCGACAGCACGCGCACCTCTAGCGTCAGGCGCACCAACCAGCGTTCGGTAAGCGTCAGCGAGGCGACCGCTTCGCGCGCTCGGCGACCCAGCGGATTGAACGCGACGCTTTCGCGAGCGTGCGCCACAGTTGCACGTCCTGATGCGGCGATGTCGTAGAGCGCGCGTGATCGGAGCACGAACGCATGCCTGGCGCCCGGAGGAAGGCTGGGGGCCTGCAGCGCGACCTCGCGGCCCATAGCGGTGATGAGCCCGACCAGTGCATCGGACCACGAGACCAATGCGGCCTGGGCTGGCACCACCTGCGGACGTTCGGGAATGACGAGCCCGACCAGGATGCCGATGACGCCGCCGATCGCCGCGTCGATGACCCTCCAGTAGGGGTAGTCGGGGATGGCCGCACCAAAGAGCAGCACCAGCAGCATCGCGATCGGAATCTGCGCTTGGGCAGCGAACGAAAGCGGCAACAACCGACCGGCCGAGACCCCCATGACCACGATGATGGCGATCGACCACCACGTCGTGCCGGCAACTTCGAGCCAGACGGTCGCGAGCAGGACGCCGAGAATGGTGCCAGTGACACGTTGAACGCCTTGCGCAAGCGTGGCGTAGGCAGAGGACTGCACCGTGAAGAGGGCCACCAACGGGGCAAACACGGCGAGGCTCTGCGGCCCGAGCCAAGCCGCGATGGCGTAGGCCACCGTCGCCGCGATCGCCGCTTTCGCCGTCGTCACCCGGGTGCCGAACCCGCGGCCCGGGGCGGTCAGGAAGTCGTTGACGGCGGTCATCCCCTCGCGACCGCTCGCTCTCGACGCCATGTCGAGGAGCCTAGGCCCGTGCTTGCCCAACTCCGCGAAAGGCAAGGCGTCTGCGGCATACTGCATCCGTACCGACGACGACGTCGGAGCAGGGCGCACGCCCTGGCGGGTGTAGTTCAATGGCAGAACATCAGCTTCCCAAGCTGACAGTGCGGGTTCGATTCCCGTCACCCGCTCTCATGACTGTGGCCCTCGCTGATGCGGGGGCCACAGTCATGAGACCAGGTGAACAGTCGGGAATCAGGAGGAGCCACCGCGAACAGCGGTGGCGACGGATCCCGTCACCCGCTCGATCGGGGCGAAGCACCGATCGACGAGCCGGTCCGAGCAGTGCGCGGAATACTTCAGCCAGCCCGGACAACCCACCAGCTCATCGTGAGGACTCAGCCATGGAGAACCGCACCCTTCCCGGCACCAGCGGCATCGAGGTCTCCGTGGTGGGGATGGGGTGCTTGCCGTTCGGTCTGATGATCGACCAGCCACAGGTCGACGCAGTAGTCAACGCGAGCCTTGATGCCGGCATCACCTTCTTCGACACGGCCGACATCTACGGCGGACCGCACGGTCAGGGCGAAGAGGTGCTCGCCGCCGCTCTGGGCACCCGCATCAACGACGTCGTCATCGCCTCGAAGTTCGGCGCGCAGCACCGACATGAAGGTGGCGGCGGCCGTAGGGGCGCAGGTGAGGCCGACGCCGTGCGTGGCTACGCCGAAGACAGTCTGCGCAGGCTCGGTCGCGATCACATCGATCTCTACCAGGTGCACTTTCCCGACCCTGCGACGCCGATCGACGAAACGCTCGAAGCTCTCGACGGGCTTGTGCAGTCGGGGAAGGTCCGTGCGATCGGCTGCAGCAACTTCGCCGCGTGGCAGTTGGTTGATGCCGCGTGGACGTCGCAGGTGAACGGTTGGGCGCCCTTCGTCTCGGCGCAAAATCGCTACAGCCTGCTGAGCCGCGAGATCGAGCGTGATCTTCTTCCTGCCGCGAAGGCGAAGGACGTGGCGATCCTTCCGTACTTCCCGCTCGAGTCCGGCCTGCTCAGCGGCAAGTACACCCGTGGCCAGAAGGCCCCCGAAGGCACGCGGTTGGCTACTTGGGGCGGGTTCGCCGACGACGCCAAGATGGAGAAGGTCGAGCAGATCGAGGCTGCGCTCCCGGGCGTCTCGATTCTGCAGGTGGCCATGGGATGGCTCGCCGCGCAAGACGGCGTGGTCAGTGTGATCGCTGGCGCAACGAAGCCTGAGCATGTCGCCGCGAACGTCGAGGCGGCTGCATGGCGTCCGACTGCGGAGCAGGCGTTGCTGATCGACGAGCTCACCGCCTGATCTCGACGTCCAAAGCAACCGCTTGACCGGCAAACGCCTGAACGCCGTGCCACAGTCAAGGCATGGCGCTCCCCACAACCCGCACGCAACGACCCCGCGCGTGGGCGCCCCGAACCCTCGCCGCCCTGTTCTCCCTCAGCGGCGTCGTCCACTTCGTGCGGCCTGAGATCTTCACACCTCTCATCCCGTCGTGGCTCCCCGAACCCACCGCCGTCGTCTACGTCAGCGGAGCGGCCGAGCTCATCTGCGCCTACGGCCTCATCACCCGAAGGCGTTGGGCTGGTCCCGCCAGCGCAGCGCTGCTGCTCGCCGTATGGCCGGGCAACCTGCAGATGGCGCTCGACGCCACTTCGGACAATGGCCTCGACTCACCGCAAGCCATCATCGCCTGGCTCCGAATGCCGCTGCAGATCCCACTGATCTGGATGGCCTTCCAAGACCGCCCGTAGCCTGGGCCTATGCCTCCCAAGACGCGCACGGTCGAGCAGTACCTGAAGAGCCTGTCCTCCAATGACCGCGTCATCGTCCAGGCGGTGCGAGATCTGATTCGGACGAACCTGCCTGAGGGACTCGAAGAGACGATGGCATGGGGCTTCCCCACGTTTCAGGTGCCGCTGAGCCGCTACGCAGATCCTGTCGATGGACGCCCGATGGTCTACGCCGCGATCGACGCCGAGAAGCGCAACTTCGTCCTGTACCTCACGACGCTCTACAACGACAGCCCGGCCGAGATCGACTTCCGTGCCCGCTGGCGTTCGCCGTCACGTCGCATGGTCGACTTCGGGGGTGGCTATCTGAGTTTCCGCGCGCTCAAGGATCTCGATCTCGACCTGATCACCGAAACGATCGCCGCGATGACGATGGACGAGTTCATCGCGAGCTATCACCGCGACGCCTGACGCTCGGCCGACCAACGATCAGATCGGGCGCTCCAAGAAGTCCATGACGGCCTTGCAGTAAAGGGTGGGTTGCTCGAACCACGCGAAGTGCCCGGCCTTGTCGATGATCGCCAGTTCCCCGTGCGCCATCCGCTCAACCACGGCGGTCGCGGCCAGCGTGCCCGCGAGAGGATCAGTATTGCCGGTGATGACGAGGGCGCGGGCCTGGCAAGACGACACCATGGCGGGGAAGTCCGTCGAGGAGTCGTGCTCCCAAAACCATGCAAGCGCCGGCTCGAAGAGTTGCCCCATGTGAGTCTCCATGTAGTTCTCGACACGGCTGTCGTACTTGTGGAAGTACGCGGGCATCTCCTCATCACCCTGACGATCAACAACCTCACGTGTCTTGACAGGAACGCCGTCGAGCACCACAGAGTGCACGCGATCCGGATACGCATCCGCGAACGCAACAGCCAGCAACGCTCCGTGCGCGTGGCCGAACAGATCCGCTTGGTCAAGTCCGAGCGCATCAAGTGCCAGTGCGATGTCGGGTGCGTAGTCGGTGAAGCTCCAAGACGCACACTCCGGGGGATCGGATTCGCCTGCGCCGCGCATGTCCAACCGCACCAAAGTGCGGAACGCATCGAGTCCACCGAGATCCGACAACTGTGTTCCGGAGAACCCGGGACCGCCGGGAATGCACACCAGGGGCGGCCCAGAACCCACCTCGTCATAGGCGACGACGCGGCGGCCATCCACGCGCACCAACGACTTCATGCGATGAGTATGCGCGGCTTCGCGTGAAGCCGGAAGGCACTATGACCTGAGGTTGACTCAACCGAACGGCCGACGATCCTTTGCGGTCCGTCAGGCGGAACAGCAAGATCCGGATGATCTACAAACGACGATCACGCAGCACGGGAAACGCAGTACGAACTCGCGCGACGGCCGACGGATCCACATCAGCCAACACCAGACATTCACCCTCGGCGGGTGCCTCGATCACCAACTCCCCCGAAGGATCCACGACGGTGGATCGTCCTCCCAGCGTCACCCCCGCGTGAGTACCCACCTGGTTGCACGCCACCACCCATGCCTGGTCCTCGATCGCCCGCGCCCGCAGCAGCACACGCCAGTGTTCGATGCGCGCGAGCGGCCATCCTGAAGTGATCAGGAACGTCTCGGATCCGGCGTCGAGCAAGCCGCGGAAAAGTTCGGGGAATCTCAAGTCGTAGCACGTGGCCAGGCCGGTTGCGCCCAGCGGCGTCGGCCGCACGACGAGATCGCTGCCCGCTTCCAGTAGGACGGCCTCACCCTCGTCGAAGCCGAAGAGGTGCACCTTTCGGTAGACCGCAGCCACTGCCCCTTCGGGCGAGATGAGGACGGCGGTGTTGAAGCGGCTCCCGTCAGCGGCCCGCTCCGGGATCGATCCCGCGTGGATCCACGTTCCCGTGTCGCGTGCAACCTCTTTCAGCCGCGACACGAGCCCACCATCGATCGACTCCGGATTGGACAGCATGCCCTCGGCGTCGAAGGCCCCCACGGTCCACAGTTCGGGCAGCACCAGGAGGTCGGGATGACGCGTGGCATCGATCCCCTCGGCGGCAACGACCTCGATGTCATCGAAGCGACCGTCCGCACAGTTCCGCGTCACGGCGACGACTCGATGGATGCGATCGATCACCGTCTCACCGGAATCGATGCGCACCTGCAGCAGTCCCACGCGAGCGTTCACCCGCCCAACCTAAGGGGGGCTCAGCTCGGACCGCACGACCTTGCCCATGGCGTTGCGCGGTAGCTCGCTCACCCGGTACCAACGACGGGGCAGCTTGTAGGGAGCAAGGCGTTCGGAGCAGTGCGCCATGAGGGTGCTGCTCCATGAGGAATAGGCCGAGGCCGCGTCCTCGAGGACGACGTAACCGGTCACGATCTCTCCCCACTCCTCGTCGGGCGTCCCCACGATGGCCACCTCGCGGACCAACGGATGCTCGCGCAGCACGTCTTCGACCTCGCGCGGATACACGTTGAAGCCACCGCTGATGATGAGTTCGCTCAAGCGGCCAACCAGGCGCAGGTAACCATCGGCGTCAACCGCCCCGACGTCGCCCGTCTTGAACCAGCCTTCCGGGGTGAAGGCCGCAGCGGTCGCCTCCGGCCGGCCGAGGTATTCGCTGAACACGTTGGGTCCGCGCACCTCCACCCCCTCACCGTCCCCGAGTCGAATCTCGACCCCGGGGAGCGGGAGGCCGACGGTTCCCGGACGCCGCGCTCCGCGCAGCGGGTTCGAGGCGAGCATCACCGTCTCGGTCATGCCGTAGCGCTCAAGCACGTGCTGCCCGCTGCCCTTGGCGATCCGGTGCCAGACGGAAGCAGGAAGCGGCGCCGATCCGCTCACCGCCAGGCGCAGGGCAGCCAACTCGCGCATGCGGTCGGACGAAGCCAACCGCGAGTACATCGTCGGAACGCCGAAGAACATGGTGGCCCGGTGCTGGGACACGGCGTCGAGCACCCGATCCGCCGCGAAGCCATCGAGAACGACGGCCGACGCACCCGCTAGCAGCGTTCCATTCACACCGACGCCGAGCCCGTGCATGTGAAACAGGGGAAGCGCAAGCACCAAACGATCATCGGGCGACCAATCCCATGCTCGCCGCACCGACTCGGCGCCGGCCAGGAGGTTCGCGTGCGTCAGGACGGCTCCCTTGGGAGCGCCGGTCGTTCCCGAGGTGTAAGCGATGAAGGCGGGCGCACCGGGATCGATCTCTGGCAGTGCACCAGCCGACATCGGAGCTTCTGGCAGATCGAGCGAAGGCCCCAGCACGAGTTCCACCCCAAGGCGCTGCAACCACACGTAGTGGCCAGGGCGGTCCACGATCGCCGCGATGGGACGAGCGTCCTCGACGATGTACTCGAGTTCGCGCTCGGTGTATCCAGTATTCGCAGGGAGCACGGTGGCTCCGAGGCGCATGAGCGCGGCGTAGGTGAGGACGAGGTCGATACTGGCCGAGCACGAGAGCAGCACGGTGGCGCCGGCGCCCACACCGGTGGCGAACAACGCGGCGGCTCGAGCGGCCGTCAGCGCTTCCATCTCGCCGGCCGTCAACTCGTTGTTCATCCCATCGATGAGCACAACGGCATCAGGATCGCTTCGCCACCGATCGACCCACGCAGCGGGCAGAGACCCTTCACGGAGCAACGACGAGTCATCAGTCGCCGAGCCGGAGTTCGGGCCAACACCTGCCTGATCAGCACTCACGGGCGCAACGCTACGACGAGTCGACGCACGACCACCAAGGACGTCGCGCATCGTCGAGGGCCTAGCCCAGACGTCGGGCCAGCGTCACTGCGTAGTCCCCATCAGGATCGGTCCAGATGTCGACCACACCGAACCCCGCCGCGAGCAACTCCTCGCGGATCAACTCGGGCCTGAACTTCGTCGAGATCTCGACGTGGATCTCCTCACCAGGAGCCAGATCCAGCTCAAGGTCGGCTCCTGGAATCCGCACCCGTTGAGGCCTCTGAGCGCGCAGTCGCAGATCCATCCGTTCAAGGGTTGGGTCCCAGAACGGGATGTAGTCGAAGGCCTCGAGATCGAAGTCGGCGCCGAGTTCGCGGTTCAACACCACCAGGCAATTGGCGACGAACTCCGCCGTGACGCCCTGGCTGTCGTTGTATGCAGCGATCAGGCGTTCACTCGACTTGACCAGATCGGTGCCCAGGAGAAGCGAGTCGCCGGGCGCCAACGTGTCAGCAAGGGCCCCAAGGAAGGCTGCCCGCTCCTCGACGTAAAGATTGCCGATGGTTCCGCCAAGGAACGCGACCATGCGCGTTCCGCCATGCGGCAGGTGCCCCAGGTGCAAGGTGAAGTCACCGACGACGCCTTCGATCTGCAGACCGGGGTAGGCCAAACTGAGCTCGGCCGCGGCACGACGCAGAGTGGATTCCGACACGTCGACAGGGACGAAGCGTTCGAGCGTTCCCTCAGCCGAGAAGGCATCCAACAGAGTTCGCGTCTTGTCGGATGTTCCGCTGCCGAGCTCGACGATCGTCGTTGCACCGGAGGCGATAGCGATCTCGCGTGCGTGCGTGCGCAGGATTGAGCGCTCGCGTTCTGTGGGGTAGTACTCGGGAAGACGAGTGATCTGATCAAAAAGATCCGAGCCGCGATCGTCGTACAACCACTTCGGCGGCAAGCTTCTGGGTTGCGCCCCTAGCCCTCGACGCACGTCTTCGACAAGTCCACCTCGTGCCCACCCGGGGTCAAGAAGAACCTGGAAGACCGGCTGCTTGACGGTGCTCATGCGTCACCTACAGCGAAACGAGAGAAGCGGACGCGGCAGGGAAGCTGTGGTGCCGAAAAAATCATAGCGAATCATTGCGCACTTTCGCCGTCCTCGCGACCTCTTCACGAAGACAGAACGTAGACGTCGACCGGGTGGGCCACGACCGATCGGCCCGGAATCAGAGAAACGTCAGCCAGGTAACGACGAACCAGGTCGCGAACAGAATCCGTCAGACGGGCCTGGACCGTGAAGTCGAGCACGTCGTCCTCTGCAGCGGTGAGATCGACCACCGCGTCAATGGTAGCGGGCATGGAGAAGGCGAGGTCTCCATCGACCAACGCCTTGTGCACGTCATCGCTGAACCACTGATCGTGGCCCTCCATCGGTGGGGCAAGAAGACCGGCCAAGCGGTTGAGCTCCCCCCGCGGTGCACTCAGCACCAGCACTTCGCCACCATCGCGCACATGACGCGCCGCCTTCTCAACTGCCCCCAGGACATCCGGCACGTAGTACATCGAGTGGACAAACGTCACGACATCAAAAGTTTCGTCGAGGTGCGCATCCTCAAACGGCGACACGTAAACGCTGGCTGAGAACTCTGAACCCTCGATGGCCTGCATCCGCTGGCTGAAGCGGTTGGCACTGCCCTCGAAGGGCTCAACGCCCACGTAGCGCACCGAGTGCTTAAGCGATGAATCGGCCACAAGTCGCTCGGCGACCACGGCATCCAAGTCACCATCGCCACAACCCACCGAGAGCACAGCCAACGAATCCGATGCGACCCCGGTCAAACGCTGCACGAGCCAATCAGCGATGAGACCACGCTGGTTCGAACGGCTTTCGAATGCTGCGTGGCCGCGCGCGTAGGCATCAGCTTCCAAGCCACCGAGTGGCGGAGCGAGGGCCACCGCCTGGCACAGAGAATCGAAGTGGTCAATGCTGGAATTAGGGATGAGGTTCACACGTCTTCCTGTGGTCGCGATCGCAAGGCAATAGGTTGAAGGAAACAAGACCGCGTATAACCGCGCACCCCGAATGGTCGGAACCAGTCCTAGGAGAACGGTGAGTCAAGAGGATACCGCGGCCCGAAGTCTCCAACACTGGAGCGAAGAGAGCCGCGGCGAGATGGAGTCGTTCTACGCGCTTGCCACAGAGGACTACCGCCAGTTGGCGGTTGCCGTCGATTGGCCGGCGCTGCTCGGCGAGCGGGCGCACGAGGGGTGGTCCCTGCTGGATGTTGCGTGCGGAAGCGGCAAGTTCCCCACGGCACTGGTCCGCCACACCAACCTGACCGAGCTGCCTCCTGTTGCCTACGACTTGCTCGACCCCTCGCCGTTCTCGGTGGCGGAGGCCAAGGCCGTACTCCAGCCACCCTTTATTGCCCGCGGCGAGCTGGTGATGACCCTGCAGGACATTCCGAATCACTTGGGGGCCTACGACGTTGTGTGGGCCACGCACGCCCTCTACGCACTCCCGCCCGACGAGCTCGAATTCGCGATGTCGCGCTTCATGGCCGTCCTGGCTCCCGGCGGGCTCGGCCTCGTGGCGCAAGCGACGAGCCGATCCCACTACCTCGCCTTCTACGACGCCTACCGGGCCGGCATTCGTGAGGCAACACCGTTCACCAGCGCCGAGCAGGTGCGCGACGCCTTGATCACCACCGGTGCTGATGTGCGCGTGCAAACCGTCACCTACACAACGGGAACCGACGATCGCGCGGTGGCCGAAGGATTCCTCCAGCGCTGCGCGTTCGACGACACGGTTGGGCTCGAGGAGATGGAGTCGGCCCCTGTGCTCGGTGACTACCTGGCCTCATGTCGCGGTGCCGACGGTTCCTACGTCTTCGAGCATGAAGCGATGCTCCTGTGGGTCTGAACGAGGTCAACCCGCATCTGCCCGCCGCAAACCGTGGCGAGGGGATCGATCAGGATTGGGACGGCAACGACCAGGACTGGTGGGACTGGTACGTCACGTTGGCGCAGAACGATTCCGCTTCCTCGCCCCTAGCTCCCGGTCCGGGTCTCCCGGATGCGCTGCCGGCCAGCGACGCCGAGCTCGAGGCCGAACTTGCTCAGCCCTACCCGCTAGACCCGAGACATGTCGAAGAGTTTCGCGCCACCACCTTCGTCAAGCTGCCAGGCGTGCTGTCGCCGAAAGCAGTACGTCGCTTGGCCGAACGACTCGAGGTGCTGCTTCATGCCGAGCACGGATCCGACACCGCTGGCCGCTTCCTCGCGCTCGAACAGATGTGGCTGCACGACGATGTGATGCGGCTCGTAGCGTTGTCGCCTCGACTCGGAGGACTAGCCGCTCAACTGCTCGGCGAACCGCACGTGAGGATCTATCACGACAACGCCTTGTCGAAGGAATCCGGCTGTGGCCGTACCCCCTGGCACCACGACGCCGAGCACTTCCCACTGGCCACGACCCAAGCCGTCACCGCCTGGATTCCGGTCTCCGCGATTCCGGTTTCGATGGGTCCGCTCGCCTTCGCCCGCGGCGCAGAGGTGCGCGACCTGGTGAGTGATCTCAAGTTCGACAAGGTCGGGACGTCTTACGACGCGGCTGTGGCCCAGCGACTGCTCGATCACCGGGTAGCGATCGAGGACGGCCCGTTCGAGGTCGGGGACGTCTCGTTCCATTCAGCTCTGTGCTTCCACACCGCGGGACCCAATCGCACTTTGCAACCACGCCGCGCACTGGCCACCACCTACTTTGCGGACGGGGCGCGCGTCATCGATTCACCCACGTTGATCAGCGGTACCTGGCGTGAATTCCTCCCGGGGGTGGAACCCGGCGGTCTGGCGGCTTCAGCTCTGAACCCGATCATCCGGTCCGCCTGAGGCGACTCGAGTTTCCCCGGCACCATATGCGACTTCGGTAGTGTCACGCCCAACATTGTCGACGCTCGGGAGTCGCCACCATGACCAGATTTGATGGCCAACGTGCACTCGTGACCGGTGGTGCCAGCGGCATCGGTGAAGCCACCTCGCGCATGCTGGTGGCCGAGGGCGCCTCTGTCGTCATTACCGATGTGAACGACGACCTGGCCAGGCACTCGCGTCGGAGATCGGTGCCGAGTTCGCCCACCTGGAGGTGAGCGATTCAGCCCAATGGGCCGCGCTCACCGCGGTCAACGACTTCACCATCGGAGTACTCAACGCAGGAGTCGGCGCGCGTTTCGACGACCTTCGCAACGTGAGCGATGAATTGTTCGAACGCGTCATGGACGTGAATGTGGGCGGGGTCTTCTACGGAACCCGCGAACTCTTCCGCTCCATGGCCGGTCGAGGCGGCTCCATCTCGGTAACGGCCTCGATCGCTGGCATCGCCGCGCACACACAGAGCCCGATCTACGGTGCGAGTAAGTCGGCCGTCATCGGGTGGATCCGCGCCATCGCGCCATCGCTGCAGGCCGAGGGCGTGAGCATCAACGCGGTGTGCCCCGGCCTGGTCGATACGCCCATCCTCGGGCCCGGCGGGGGCGACATGATGCGTGAGATGGGGATGAAGGTGCTTGAGGCATCCGAAGTCGCCGAAGCGCATGCCACTTCGATCCTCCACGACGACACTGGCACGATCTTCACCGTGCAGGCTGGTGTCCCCGTGGGCATCCACGTGTTCGATCCGATCGCCGGTTACCAGGGCTGATGCTGCGAGCCGACAGTCTCATCGACCGAGCCTCACCGACCTCGACCAAGGCAGGCATGGCGTGAGCGGCATCCAGGTGTTCTTTCTCGATGATCACGAGATCGTCAGGCGCGGCTTGATCGATCTGGTGTCGGCCGAGGCCGACATGGCCGTGGTGGGTGAAGCCGGCACGGCCGCCGAGGCACTGCAGCGCATTCCTATGGTCAATCCCGACGTCGCCGTTCTTGACGTGCGACTCCCCGATGGCAGCGGAGTCGAGGTGTGCCGCGAGATTCGGAACGTGATGCCGAACGTCCAGTGCCTGATGCTCACCTCGTACGCCGATGATGAGGCGCTGTTCGATGCGATCATGGCCGGTGCGTCAGGCTACGTCCTCAAGGACATTCGCGGTAACGACCTCCTCGATGCGATCCGTTCGATCGCCTCAGGACGCTCGCTGCTGGATCCGTTGGCGACGCAGCGCGTGATGGAACGGCTGCGCGCACCGCATCAGGATGATGATCGCGTCGCCGCACTGACCGATCAAGAGCGTCGGATCCTCGACCTCATCGGCGAAGGCATGACGAACCGACAGATCGGCCAGACGCTGTTCTTGGCGGAGAAGACCGTGAAGAACTACGTGTCCTCGCTGCTCGCCAAACTCGGCATGGAACGCCGAACCCAGGCCGCCGCTTTCGTTGTGCGTCGCCAGTCGCGTCCCCGTTACTGAACCCTGGTAGCTCAGCGACCATCTGAACGATGGACCTGGCGACTTAGCGCACCCGACCCGATCGTCCGCCTAGTTCCAGAACCTGCCCCACCGGCATGGACGACGCGAGGGCATCCCACTCGTCATTCTCGTGCTCGAGCCGAAGGCCTTCGGCGAACCACTCGGACGAGACGAGCACAGCTGCCGGCGCACCCTCAGCAGCGACCAATCCCTCGTGGAGCACGACCACGCGATCGCATCGCATGGCATCGCTCATCCGGTGGGTGATGAGGACGAGGCCCTGATCACCGAACGAGTTCACAATGTCATCCATGAGCGCCGACGAGGTGTCGGTGTCGAGGTTCTCGGTGGGCTCATCGAGCACCACCCAGTCGAAATCGGCGAGCAGCATCCGAGCCAGACCGATGCGCTGACGCTGACCACCTGACATTCGTACCCCGCCTTCGCCCATCTCCTCATCCAGCCCACGCGGCAACCCGTTCACCCACGCGTTCAAACGCACCCGTTCAAGCACATCGACCAGTTCGGCATCCGCAGCATCGGGCCGAACCAGGCGCAAGTTCTGCTCGAGCGTGGTATCGAAGACGTGAGCCTCCTGCGCGAGCAATCCCACTCGCCGGCGCACATCGTCGGCATCCCCCGCGGATGCGTCGACTCCATCTAGCAGGTAGGTGCCAGCGACATCGAGGAAGCGCACCAACGCGGCTGCCACGGTGGACTTGCCACTTCCACTGGGCCCCACCACCGCGACACTCTCACCGCGCTGAACCTTGAGGTCGATGCCATGCAAGGCGTCTCGCGTTGCTCCCGGCCATCGAACGTGTGCGCCGAGAAGCTCCAGACCGCGGGAGCCCCCAACGGTGCCTCCGGTGGTGACCGGTCGAGGCTCTGACCCGGGTGCGTCCAGAACCTCACTGATCCGATCGGCACTGGCCCGCACCCGACGGAACGCGAGCGCAGCGGTGGGCAGCGTCAAACTGGCTTCGAAGGCGGCTAGAGGAAGCAGCACGACCACGGCCAGCAGTACGCCATCCAGCCGCGCATCGGCCACCGCCACCACACCTGCCGCCGCGCTTGCCACGATTACCGCACCCTGCACCAGCACCAACACCCCTGCCGCCAGGCCGGCACCACGTGATGACCGCAGCTGCGCGCGAACGAGCGCTTCGTCGACCTGCGCCAAGTTCCGCATCGCCGAGCCAGTGGCTCCGATTGAGCGCAGGTCGATCGCTGATTCGAGTGCGCCGAGCACCGCGGCCGAGAGCTGACCACGGACGCCCGCCACACGGTCGTCGGCATCCGAGGCGGCCCGCATGGCGAGGGCAGGCACGGCAGTGGCCGCCACGAGAAGTCCGACAAGCATGACCACCCCGGCGGCCGGGAGCAGCCACCAGGCCACCGCAACGCTCAACACCGCGACGATGCCAGCCTGGGTCCAGGGGAGGACGACGCGCAGAGGCAAGTCCTGCATCGCATCGACGTCGCCCACCATGCGCTGCATGAGGTCGCCCCGACCAAGCGATCCGGTGCGCGCCGGACCCTGCCGCTCAAGGCGTTCGTACATGAGTACGCGGAGCGAACCTAGCCCCCGAAACGCGCCATCGTGTCCGACGAGACGTTCGGTGTAGCGGAAGACCGAGCGTCCGATGGCGAAGGCGCGCACCGATACCGCAGCCACCGTGAGCGTGAGCACCGGCGGCTGCTGGGAGGCGCGCGCGATCAACCAGGCAGCGACGGCCAGCAGACCGATCGCGCACACGTAGGCAACAGCCCCAAGCGCGGCAGCGGCGGCGATGCGTCCACGTGCACGATCCATGTGGGCTGCAACGCGTCGCACCGACGAGGTCCGGCTCACCAGCCCACTCCCAGTACGCCGCGCAGAGCCGGCTCCACGGGCGATCCGCGCGATGCGTCCGGGGCCCGTGCATCAAGGCGAACGACGGCGTCTGCGACATCGAGCACCGCTGATCGGTGCGCGACCACCACGACGGTGCGCCCCTCATCAAGCCACCGTCCGATCATCGTGATGACGATGCGCTCGGTCTGCGGATCGACCGCCGCCGTCGGCTCATCCAGCAGCAGCAAGGCGGCATCGCACAGATGAGCGCGGGCCAAAGCCACCCGGCGCTGCTGCCCTGAACTCAGTTCGTGAACAGAGGTCACCGATCCGAATGGGTCATTCCGTGCATCGAGTTCGTCTGCGAGGTCGACCGCCTCAAGGGCGCTCCGAATCGTGCGTTCGTCGGCCTCTGGATCGGCGGCGGCGATCACCGCACGCACCGTTGGTGCCGGTGACGACAGATCATCAGGGTCGATCAGGTGGGGTCGCTGCTCGACGAGTACTACCTGGCGCGACCACGCCGTCGCATCCACCTTCGAGGCATCGGTGCGCGAGCCGTCCGACGCCACCGCCTCGATGCGCCCCGACGTCAGGCTCCGTTCGCCGGCCAGAACCTCGAGCAACGTGGACTTGCCAGCACCAGAGGCGCCGATCACCGCCAGACAGCGACCCGGAGGGATCGAGAGCGACAGTGGCTGCAGGGAGGGCGAGTCGCGCCCTGGATGCACCACCATTGCGGCGATCAGTTCGAGGCGCGTTCCCACGAGCTCGGGCATGGCAGGCGGTTCGGCCGACGTCTGTGTCGACGGAGCTCCGGCATCATCAACTTCTGCCTCACCCTCCAGTAAGACGAAGACCTGATCAGCAGCACCAAGGCCCTCGGCCGCCGCGTGATAGTGAACACCGACTAGGCGCAACGGCAGGTAGGCCTCGGGCGCCAGAATCAGGATGAAGAGGCCGGTGGTCAACGTGAGGCCGCCGGACACCAGACGCAGACCGATCTCGACCGCCACCAGGGCGACAGCAATAGCGGCCAGCAGTTCCAGAACAAGCGAGGAGAGGAAGGAAACGCGCAGCACTCCCATGGTCATCGAGCGATAGCGCTCACCGCCCTCGCGCAGTGCCGTTGCTTGCGCCTTCGCACGCCCGAACACCATCAGGGTGGGCAGACCTTCGACGAAGTCGAGGAACTGCCCGCTGAGGCGTGACAAGGCCGCCCACTGCCGATCGACGCGACTCCGGGTGTACATCCCGATGAGCACCATGAAGAGCGGGATCAACGGCAGCGTCACCGCAATCACCACGGCCGACAGCAGGTCCTGACCGACCACCACGGCCAGGATCGCCAGCGGCACGATCACGGCCAAAACCAACTGCGGCAGGTACCGCGCGTAGTAGCCATCGAGCGCATCAACGCCGCGCGTGACCAATGCGGCAGTGGTCGTCGGAGCTTCATCGCGGCCCTGACCGTTCACCACGAGCGCTTCCATCACCGAAGTGCGCAGTTCGCTCTTGGCGCGCGCACCCGTTCGAGCCGCGGCCCATTCGGCTGCCCACACCACGATGGCGCGCAGCAGCACAACACTCGCCAAGAGCACCAGGGTGCGGGTCAGATCCTCAAGCCCGAGGCCCTGTTGAAACGCACCCACGACCACGTCGGTGATGAGTCGAGCCTGCACGATCACCAGGACGGCTGTCAGGCTCCCCAGCAGCACGATGACGCCGAGGAAGGCGCGCGTGCTTGCGGCCCAGCGGAGCAGGCGTGGATCAAGTGGGCGCACGTCGTCAGGCTAGAGGTACGAAAGCGGTCATGAAGCCGAGCCGGCATACCGATCGTCGGATCGTCCTGCCACAGGCTCCGGCGGGATCATGCTGGTCGAGATCCGCTGGCGGAATACCCAGTACGTCCACCCTTGGTACAGAAGCACGATGGGCGTCATGATCAGCGCCACGACGGTCATCACCTTCAGCGTGTATGGCTGAGACGAGGCGTTCGTCGTGGTCAGGGTGAACGCATCGTTGAGCGAACTGCGCATGACGTCGGGGAAGAGCCCGGAGAACAATGCCGCAACGCCGAACAGGATCGTCAGCGCCGTGAGAGTGAAGGCCCAACCATCGCGGTTTCGCCACACGGCGTAGAGACCACCGACGAAGGCGACCGCCGCCAGGAGGGCGAGCACCAGCGAGAGAACGGCGTTGTTCGAGTAGACCTGCGACCAGAGCAAGAACGCCACAGCAATCGCTGCAGCAACCGGACCGACCTTGAGCGCGACGTTGCGCGAAGCTTCACGAACCTCGCCCGATGTCTTCAACGCTAAGAACACCGCCCCGTGCGTCACGAAGAGCGTCAAGGTCATCAGCCCTCCGAGCAACGCATAGGGGTTCAGCAGATCGAAGAACGATCCGACGAAATCGCCTCGCGCGTTGATCGGGGTGCCGCGAATGATGTTGCCGAAGGCCACGCCCCATAGGAGCGAGGGGATGAGTGAGCCGAAGAAGATGGCCAGGTCCCAGTTGGCCCGCCAGGCAACCGAGTCACGCTTTCCGCGGAACTCGAAGGCGACGCCGCGAACGATCAAGGCCAGGAGAATCAGCAGCAACGCCAAGTAGAAGCCACTGAACAAGGTGGCGTACCAGAGCGGGAATGCCGCGAACATCGCGCCGCCGGCCGTGATCAGCCAGACCTCATTGCCGTCCCAGACCGGGCCGACCGTATTGATCATCACGCGTCGACGCAGGTTGTCGGTCCCGATCACCGGCAGCAGGATGCCGACGCCGAAGTCGAATCCCTCAAGGATGAAGTAGCCGATGAACAGAACGCCGATGAGCACGAACCAGAGTGTGGTGAGTTCCATGGGGTGCTCCTCAGTACGCGAAGTAGAGAGTCTTGACGGGCGTCTCGTCGTCGTACGGTTCCTCATGGACCTCTTCGGGTGGGCCCGCCTTGATGTACTTGAGCAGCAGTCCGACCTCAACTACCGCCAGCGCGCCATAGATGAGGGTGAAGGCGATGAGCGAGGTCCACACCTGGCCGGCGCCGACCGCTGGTGAGCCACCGTCGGCCGTCTTGAGCAGTCCGAACACCACCCACGGCTGGCGTCCAGCCTCGGTGAAGATCCAGCCGAACGAGATGCCCAGGAGGGGTGCGAGCGTGACGAGAGCACTTGAGGCTCCGAACAGGCGGTTGCCCCTCATTGGTTCACGCTTCCCGCGGAAGCGCACCAGAGCCCACAAGCCCCAGAGCATTCCCAGCCCGCCAAGGCCGATCATCAAGCGGTAAGACCAGTAGGTCAGCGGAACATACGGCACGTAGTTCCCAGGTCCATAGATCTGCTCGTACTGAGCCTGCAGATCGTTGACGCCCTCCACCGTGCCCGACGTGCTTCCGGTCGCCAACCACGACAGCATCCCCGGGATCTCCAGAATCGCCGTTGCGGTGTCCCCAGAGAGATTGCCGACAGTGAGCAACGAGAACGGTGCATTCGAGGTCGTCTCATAGAGGCCCTCGGCGGCCGCGATCTTCATCGGTTGCTGCTGCGTCATGATCTCGGAGTTGATGGTGCCGGTGGCCATCGTCCCCACCCCGGCCAGGATCGCGACGATCGCACCGGCTTTGACGGCCGGACGGAAAATATCGATGTGCTGGTTCTTCGACATGTGCCATGCAGCGATACCCGCGACGAATACGCCCGACACCAGGAAGGCCGCAGTCATGGTGTGGAACCACGAGATCACCGCGGTGTTCTGAAAGAGCACCTGACCGATGTCGTTCAGCACCGGCCGTCCGGTGGTGGGGCTGATCTCGTAACCGACGGGGTGCTGCATCCAGGCGTTGGCCGAGAGGATGAACCAAGCCGAGAGCGACGTGCCGACGGCCGTCAACCAGATGGTGGCCAGGTGCACCTTCTTCGGCAATCGGTCCCAGCCAAAGATCCACAGGCCCAGGAACGTCGATTCGAGGAAGAACGCGAGCAGCCCTTCCATCGCCAAGGGTGCACCGAAGATGTCGCCGACGTAGCGGCTGTAGTCGGCCCAGTTCATGCCGAACTGGAACTCCTGGACGATGCCGGTGACCACGCCCATGGCGAAGTTGATGAGGAAGAGCTTGCCGAAGAACTTCGTCAACTTGAGGTAGCGAGTGTCTCCGGTGCGCATCCATACGGTCTGGAAGCCGGCCACGAGATACACCGTGCCGAGCGTGATGGGGACGAAGAAGAAGTGGTAAACGGTGGTGATGGCGAACTGCCAACGTGAAAGATCAAGCGCACTCATCAACGTCCCTCGACGATTCGACGTACGTACCGCCACGGATGACCCGTGCCGCGACACCCATGGTCCTCCGCGGGTGCCACTAATCAAGGAGAACGAAGGGGATCGGGACAGATCGTGACTAAGGTCCCGATTCATTCGGAGGCGAATGACCTGTAGTTCGCTGTCTGACGTTTCACCTACAGAATCGAGGCACGCCAGGTGAGTCGTGTTCCTGAACCGTCCTTGCGCGTGGGTTCGGTCGTTGCGATCCCCGCCAGTTCAGCGGCACGCTGCTCTAGATTTCGAAGACCGCTCCGCCTGCTGCCGGGGAAGATGCCCACGCCATCGTCGGTCACGGTGAGCACGATGTCGTCACCGGCGAGCTCGATGCCCACCTCGGCCTCGCCGGCGTGCGCGTGGCGAGCCACGTTCGCCAACGCTTCGCGCAGCGCTGCAATGGTGTTGTCGGCGACAATTCCAACAACGACGGAGTCGACCGGTCCCTCGATGCTCACGTGCGGAACGAACCCGAGCGCCGTTCCCGCCAGTGCCACCTCACGCAGAACGCGTGCTCGTAACCCGATCGTGCTGGGACCTTCGCTGCTGTTCAACGCGAAGATCGTCTGTCGGATCTCGCGAACAGTCGCGTCGAGATCCTCGATCACGCCGTCGATCCGTTCGTCAAGTTCGGCCGGCACTTCACCACGGCGCCGAGCACCCTGCAGCGTCATACCGGTGGCAAAAAGCCGCTGGATCACGAGGTCGTGCAGATCGCGGGCTATGCGATCGCGATCCACGTACACGGCGAGCCGCTCCTGCTCGCGCTGCGCGTCTGCCAGTACGAGCGCCAGCGCCGTCTGCCCCGCGAACGCTTCGGCGAACGCCAGATCCTGCTCATCCCACGTCGCGCCACCACGGAAGCGGCTGACAGCGATGGCGCCCATCCGCCGGTCGACGGCGACCAGCGGCAGCAGCATTGCGGTGCCTAGGCGTTGGTAGGCGGGGTCAGTGGACTTGCCTAGCGCTCCCAGGTCGTCGATCACCACCGGCCGACCCGACTCGGCGACGTGCATCGAGAACGACCAGCTCTCGTCGGCCACCATGCCCGCAAAGCCCTCGGAGGCCTCACCAAGGGCGACCTCGACGACCATTTCGTCGTCGTCGTTGGCCAGCATGATGGCCACGCCGTCGGCTCGTGCGCAAGCGAGTGCGCGCCGAGCGACGAGATCAAGGACGGTCTCGGTCGGTTCGCCCGACAGGATCGCCGTGGTCACCTCGGTCGAGGCTCTCAGCCACTCCTCGCGGCGACGACTGCGTTCAAATAGGCGCGAGTTCTCCACCGCGATCCCGGCCACGCCGGCGAAGGCGGCCAGCGTTCGCGCATCGTCTTCTGTGAACGAACCGCCCTCGACCTTCTCGGTGACGTAGATGGTGCCGAAGCTTTCTCCGCGCAGGCGTACGGGAGCGCCGACGAAGGTATGCATGGGCGGGTGGTGGGGCGGAAAGCCGACCGAATCCGGGTGCTGCGTGAGGTCGTCAAGCCGCAACGGTGCGGTCGTCGACGTGATGACGCCGAGGACTCCACGCCCGGTCGGCAAGGGACCGATCTCGGCAGCCGTTGCTTCATCGATCCCCACATGGATGAAGTCGACCAGCGAGCCGTCATCGCCCACGACACCCATCGCGCCGTAGCGCGCACCGAGGAGTTCGACGGCTCCCTGCACCATGCGTTCAAGAATCGTTCGCAGATCCTCACCGGCCCCCACCGACGCGACAGCGTCGAGGATTTCGCCTTCGCGGTCCCACCGCAATGGAGCGACAGCGCGCTCGTCGCTGGTGCTGCTCACGATCGGTCGAACTCGAGCCAGAGAGCGATGAGCCGGTCGTTCGCAGGTGTCTCGGCGATAGTGACGCGAACACCCTCACGCGGGAAGAGGCGGACAGAAAGCCCGTTGGCACGGCAGAGCGCGTCGAAGGCCACCGCTCGCTCGCCGATGGGGAGCCAGATGAAGTTGCCTTGCGGATTCGATGCAATGGCGACGCCGAGCGCCGCACCCACGCGCGCCCGCTCCCGGGTGAGGTGAGCGATGCGCCGATCGAGCTCTTGCGCAGCCGCCGGAGCAAGCACCGCGCAACCGGCCGCCTGTGCTGGCGCCGAAATACCGAACGGCGTCGCGACAGCCCGAAGCGCCTCGGCCACCCGTGGCGACGCGATCGCGTACCCCAGCCGAAGACCGGCCAGCCCGTAGGCCTTTGAGAACGTCCGCAGGATGCAGAGGTTCGGGTAATCCTCGATCAAGGCAACCGCATCGATCCCTTGCTCCTCATCAACGAACTCGACGTAGGCCTCGTCAAGGACCACCAAGACATCGCTCGGGGCCTCGGTGAGCACCGTGATCACCTGCTCGCGCGACAAGGCCGTACCCGTCGGGTTGTTGGGCGAGCACAGGATGACCACTCTGGTCGCGGGCGAGACCGCCGCGATCATCGCCTTGATGTCATGGCAATGCTCGGCATCGAGCGGAACTTCGACCGGAACCGCTCCCACGATGCGCACCAGGATCGGATAGGCCTCGAACGAACGCCAGGCGTAGACCACCTCGCCGCCGTCATCGCAGGTGATCTCGAGGGCGTGCTGCAGCAGCGCGACCGATCCAGTACCGAGGGCGATGCGATCCTGATCAACATCGTCACCGACATGGTTGGACAGAAGTTGCAGCAGCGCCTCCGCCCCGAAATCGGGGTAGCGATTGACCCCGGCAGCAGCATCAGCGATGGCCGCCTGGACTCCGGGGAGAGGGGGAAACGGATTCTCGTTCGACGCCACCTTGTAGCCGCGGTCGGCGCCAACGGCATCTGCCTCCGACGGGGCAGCGGCACCTGCTCGATACCGCGGAACGGCGTCGAGTGCAGCGCGGAGCCGGGGACCGGTGTGTGCGGCGGACACCTGACTCACCCTAGACCTAGCCTGCCGATATGAGTCTGCGAGCGCGCCTTGCCTTGACGCTCGCAGTGCTGCTGGCATGCGTTGCAGTGATCAGTGTGGTGGTGGTCACACGACTCAGCGACCTCAGCCGGAATGGCCGCACCGTCACCCAGCAGGTGCAGCCAGCCGAGGCGGCCTCGGGCGCGCTCACCCTTGCGGTGCTCGACGTCGAGTTCACCGCGTCGCGCTACGCGCTCAGCGGTACCGCTACGGACCGAGTTGAGATCGATGCCGCGAACCAGGTGGCTACGCGGGCAGTATCGCGGGCCACCGCCACTACCGAGGTCGATGCGAAGTCGTCGGCCGCTGCCTCGCAGGCATCGACCTCGTACAAGCGCTGGTACGAGATCGTCGTCAAGCCGTCGGTCGCAGCGGTCGCCGCCGGTGATCGCAACAAAGCGCGTCAAGAGGTGACCAACCCCGAAGCCATCACCGCGACCGACGATGTGCGCACTGCGCTGGCCCAACTCGACACGGCGGTGTTGGCCTGGCGCGCCACCGCGGTGGCCGGAACCGCGGACTCCCTGGCTGTACTCAGGGGTGGTCTGGGCGCCTCGCTGATCGTCCTGCTCCTGCTGGTGGGAGTGCTGTGGATCGGGCTGAGGCGATGGGTCACCGATCCGCTCGACCGGCTCGCCACAGACCTTCGGCAGGTGGGCGATGGCGACCTCGAACACTCCATCGCTGCTACGGGACCCCCAGATCTGGCTGCTACCGCCCGCGACGCCGAGGAGATGAGGCAACGGCTGGTCAAGGAGATCGACGAAGCCGTGGCAGCCCGCGAGGCGCTCGATCAGCGGGGGCCTGTGGTGGCTGCGTTGCGGCGGGAACTCCGGGCCACCAGCACCTCGCAGATTCCCGGACTCGAGACGGCCGGCCTGCTTGTGCCCGCCGAGGGGGTGCTGGCCGGCGACTGGTTCGCCACACTCGTGCTCAGCGATGGTCGATTGGCCGTGCTGATGGTCGATGTGTCGGGCCACGGACCGTTGGCCGGTCTCATGGCGCTCAAACTCAAGTATGCGATGACAGCGGCCGTCGAATCGGGAGGCGGCCCACGCGCCGCCATCGAGGCCGGCGCGGCGGTTCTGGCTCGCGAGAGCGAACAGTTTGCCACCGCCGTCGTGCTCACCGTGACGGGGACGGGCGAGGTGACGTGGTGCAACGCCGGCCACCCGGCGCCGACAATTCTCGGTCGCCGCTCGACTTCAGATCGATTGGGTGCAACCGGCCCCGTGCTCTCCGGCCTGGGCGGGACGTGGACGCTGGGCAAGGCACGGATGGCCTCGGACGCAACCCTTCTCATCATCTCCGACGGCCTGCTCGAATCGCGCGATGCCGACGGTGTCGAGCTGGCCGAGGCGTGGAGCGATGCCCAGTTGGCCGAATTGGTGCGCGATGCCACGTCGATGCGGGGCGCGATCGAAGCCATTGCCGCAGCTGCACGGGCCCGCGCCGAACGGTGGCGCGTCGACGACCTGACCATCGTCGGGCTGCGCCGAAACGCCGAGTGAAAAAGATCGAGATCTCGAATCCCCCTTGTTGCGAACTTCTCGCAACAACCCTAGATTCGGAGCGTGACCACCGCGCAGACTCAGGCAGGCCCCACCGCTGCCCGTGAGACCCCCAACTGCTTCGCGTGGCCTGCGCTGATCGCCGAGCCCTTCCTCGATCAGATGACCCGGCGGCTGAATCTGTCTGAGGCCGCGCCTCAGAACGCCCTGCCCTACGAGATGCGGCATCCCGCCACCGGTGATCGAACCGGCGCTGTACAGGTCTTCCGGGGTGAGGGGCTGCAGGCCGCGGTTCTCAGCACTGCGAGCACACCCATGCTGAAGATGTGGCAGTTCGTCGCCTTCGCTCCCCCGGAGTCGGCGGTGCCGCATCTGAGTTTCGACGCGAAGGCCAACCCCGGTGGATGCTGGTTCAGTATCGACCTGGTGCCACGCGTTCCCTGCACAGAGGAAGCCGCCTGGACACAGTTCGTTTACGAGCCGTTGTCGGACCTCGTCTGGAACATGCACGAGCGCGACGACATGCGGCAGTCGCTGCTACGCGCTCGACACAAAATGGGGCTCTCGCCCTGGCTGATGTCGATGCGTATCGACGAGGCCAGTGGAGTCGAGGCTGCACGTGATGCCGTCATGCAGGTGGCCGATCGCTTCTGCGACCTGGTGGCCGAAGGCATCCCGGCTGCCGCAATGCCGTCGCTTACGCCTCAGCAACTGGCCGCCCGGGACGCCCGCGAGCGAGAGTTGTTGTACTCGTGGGAGGCCACGGCCAACTACCGCTTTCTGGCAATGATCGGTGGCGACGAAAGCGTTGACGTCGTGCAGCAAACACTGCGCCACCCCCTCGGCTAACTCTCGTTCGTCAGGACGAGGTTGGCGTGGGGCTGCGTATAAACCGCCCAACAAC
>Ga0105047_10004050_pt1 | contig 25691 bp, 21 predicted proteins | sample MAT04_FD_78384 | JGI IMG/M metagenome (GOLD analysis project Ga0105047, IMG submission 78384) | Freshwater microbial communities from Lake Fryxell liftoff mats and glacier meltwater in Antarctica - MAT-04 (megahit assembly) | ecosystem: Environmental > Aquatic > Freshwater > Ice > Liftoff...
ATTGTTGCGGCGTATGGTCAGATTCTGAAACCAGAACTGCTGGCGATTCCGAGACTGGGTGCGTTCAATCTGCATGGTTCGCTCCTGCCTCGACATCGAGGTGCCGCTCCTGTCCAGTATGCGATCTGGAAAGGCGATTCGGTGACCGGGGTCACGGTTTTTCAAATTGAACCGTCGTTAGATTCTGGGCCAGTAGTTGGCCGCATTGAAACATTCGTCGGGGCGACTGAAACATCGGGGGAACTGATGATGCGGCTGGCGGAATTGTCGGTTCCAGTAACATTGGAAGTCGTTCAAAAGCTGGAAGCTGGTACGGCAGTCTTCGAAACGCAGGACGCGGCATTGGTGACACTCGCGCCGAAGATTCCCCGCGAAGCTGCAGTCATCGACTGGCGGAGGTCGTCGCATGAAATCAACTGCCATGTCCGCGCAATGCAGCCGTGGCCAAAGGCATCGTCAATTCTGTATCGCCATCTTCAGCCACCGCTGCGCTGTATTGTATTGCAGGTGACGGCAAGTCATCAGATGGATGGACTGCCGAGTTTCTCGGTGCCTGGCAGCGTTTTGAATCATCGCAACCGACTGTTTGTCAGGACGAGCGACGGATGGCTGGAGATTCTCAAACTGCAGCCGGAAGGCCGCAAAGCGGTCGATGGCGGTTCGTTTGTCAACGGATATCCGCTGGTCGATGGAGACCATTTCACATCGACAACTGAAGGAGAGCAGTCATGATTCGCCGAATTTTCTGGATCGCCGTGGGCCTATTCTGTACTCATTCGGTCTATGCGACCGATCGACCGAATATCCTGTTTGTATTTGCTGACGACTGGGGCCGCTATGCCAGTGCGTATGCAGCGAATGAGCCGCAAGGTCTGAATACGATTGTGCAGACGCCGAATTTCGATCGTATCGCTGCCAGCGGAGTCCTGTTCAATCGCGCATTTGTGAACAGCCCGTCGTGTACTCCCTGTCGCAGTTCGTTGTTGTCCGGGCAGTATTTCTGGAGAACTCGCCGCGGTGCGATTTTGCACAATGCAGTCTGGGATTCGTCGATTCCGGCATTTCCTCTTCTGCTTCAGAAATCCGGATACCGCATCGGCCATTCGGGTAAAATCTGGAGTCCCGGTACTCCGGTCAATGCACCGATCGGTGCTGAGACCACAGCGTTCAACAAGCATGGAAATCATTTCAACAAATTCTCGCAGCAGGTTTCTGAGGCGACTCAGCCGGAAGTCAGGCGTCAGGAACTACTGGACGAAGTGAGTGGTAACTTCAAGGACTTTTTGGGCCGACAGACGGCCGATGAACCATTTCTTTATTGGTGGGGGCCAACCAACACACATCGGACATGGGTTCAGGGCTCCGGGAAGAAGCTCTGGAACATCGATCCTGATTCGTTAGTCGGCAGAATTCCAAAATGGTTGCCCGATGTTCCAGTCGTCCGTGAAGATGTCGCCGACTACCTGGGCGAAGTTCAGGCGATGGATGCTGGACTTGGCGTGTTGCTCAACGAACTTGAGGCAACGGGGCGGCTGGCAAACACACTGATTGTTGTTTCCGGCGATCATGGGATGCCGGGCGTTCCACACGGAAAATGCAATTTGTACGATTCCGGCACAGCCGTGGCGTTGGCTGTCAGTTGGCCAGGCCATTTTCCTGCTGGGCGAGTTGTCGAGGATTTCGTGAGTCTGCCTGATATGGCTCCAACCTTACTTGAAGTTGGCCATGTCGAAGTTCCCAAAGCAATGACTGCGCGAAGCCTGTTGACGGTCCTGAAGGCAACGCAGAACGGGCAAGTTGACTCGACTCGCGACCACGTGGTCACTGGTCGTGAACGGCACGTTGCCCATGCACGCCATGACTTTCAGCCGTATCCACAACGTGCAATCCGCACGGCGGAATTCCTTTACATCCGCAATTTCAAACCGGATCGCTGGCCGATGGGGATCGCACCGGGTTTTGGATTGGCTGATGGCCCCATGCCACCTGCAGCAGAATTGAATGCCAAAACCTACGCCGCCTTTGCCGACATGGACGCGAGTCCAACAAAAGCGTGGCTGCTCACAGAAGCATTGTGCAGAGGGTCGGGAGTCTTTTTTGGACGGAAAAGCCAGCGTTTTTCACCAGGCAACTCTCCAAAAAAAACTCCCGACCCTTTCCTTCATCACAGATCAGTTTTAAGCGGCTGCTTGAACTGTTGTGGTGTTTGCGGGCTGGCGATTTTCCTTTCGCTTAGACGTTTGACACCTGCCGAAGTAGCACCTGACCCTTTGAGCTTCAGTTCACTCAGGATATGCACGTGCTGGATTTTGTCCAGCCCGGCGTCGGTGATTGCCGTGTCGCTCAGATCAAGGTCGTAGACTTTTGTAAAGACGGTTCCGGCATCAAGTTTGCCAAGTTGCTCATCTGTAATCTTTGACTTACTCAAATTCAGTTGAAACACAGGATCCTGTTTTCCAACGAAAATGATCTCCTCGATCAGGTCGTCAGTAGTATCGGCACCGGAAAGATTGATCAACCAGCCGGTCATCTGAAAACCGCCCATAGATTTTCCCTCTTTAGATGCGGTGCCTCCTGCTGCGACAACCGTATCAATGAATCCCTTCACCCTTTTTTCGTATAACTCACGATCACTGGGGCCATAATAGCCTCCGCAGCCGGATGTGACGATTGAAAGGCAGACGCAAACACCGCATGCCATCAGCATGGAGGTCCGGCAGAAACCGAAGCGATGCGACACGTGAATTCCTTTTGACAAGCGACGTAGAGACACCGGTGTTTCTCATGAAGACCACTGAGACACACTGAAAGGCGTGAAAGAACAACGGTATGCAAACAAGTGGCCGGGATTGGAGAGCGATAGCGTCAAACCACAAGGGTTTCGTTCGCCAAGCTCAGACCACTCTCGGCCACCGGCAATTCAAACTGCAATTAACTACTAAAACTCGCCAATAGCACGCCCATCCGCCTTGTCGCCCAGCGAATGATAGATCCCCACGTCATTGTAGGTTGTGGCACTGTCGTTCCACTGGATGTTCTCGCTGATAAACCGGACAGAACCGTCCGCCAACGCGAACTGGGCACCGCCAGCGTGAGTACTGCCAAAGCCGATCAACGGCTGATCGACTGCGTTTGTGCTGGCGGGGTCATCGCTGTGGGTGCCGACATTCATCCGAAATTCGGTCTTGCCAACAAGAGCAAAAACGTTAGTGATTCCGTCACAGGTAAGTTCCTGTCCCGCCCACACGGCCGCCCATGGACCTGTCGCTGCTGTCTGCTTTGCGTACTTCTTGCTGCTTCGTTCCCCAACCATGATGGTGTTGGATGTTCCGTCGAGGATATCCCGGATGGAGACTCTGCCACCCCCGCTGAGAAAAATGCCACTACCGTCATGATTGCCGTTGGACCCAGGATAATTAGATTTGCTGAACTCAATGGTCTGTGCGAGGACCATCCCATTGCAAAGTCCCCCGGTTGACTTCTGCAGAAACGGACGATTTCGATTCACACCATCTTCTGGATCTGACGGACAAATAAACGTCGGTAGAGGTGTTGTGAGCAGTTTACGACGAACAGGATCATTCGCGGCCTGCACCAGAAAGTTTGGGCCAACAATCAATTGATTGAATAGATTTGCCTGATCCATGTAAGGAAGGACCATGGCCGACCAGCCCCATTGAGAATCCCCTGATCCAGGGCCGGAGTACAGATCGAGGTACATTGCTAACGGAAACGCCAAGTTGACGTCGTGATAGTTGTGCAGAGCCAAGGCAATCTGCTTGAGGTTATTTTTGCACTGAGTGCGTCGAGCTGCCTCACGTGCCTGCTGCACCGCAGGCAGCAGCAACGATACCAGAACTGCAATGATCGCGATGACCACCAGCAACTCAATAAGCGTAAAACCCTTACGCCGTCGAATGAATTGGACCATGACTGTTTCCTCTTTAAGTGTGAACCGGGGGGACACGAAGTGATTCAAAGAAATGCACGTCGTGCTCGAAAGATGTGCTAGAACTGCAGAATACGGCCCGGGTGCATCCTACCCTTAAGAACCTCGATCGAAAACACATTTGCCTCTGAAATTCTCGATTTTTTTATTTGACGAGAGTCACATCGACAGGAAATCGTTTTCTGGGCAATTCCTATCTGGACAGCGCCACTTTTATCCGAACTAGTAGCCCGATGCGTAAGAGAAGGAACGAGTTAGGTACAATCCCCTCGCTCACGCTTCGGGCTACAAAAACGCTCAGTTTTCGCAAATAGTGGCGATATCCAACTATGTTAACTTTGCCGCGAAATCGTTCAGGCTGCCGTCGAGAAATCTGGCTCGTACTGTCAGGCGACGGGGTTTTCCGCTGCTGGTTTTCGGGATTGATGCGGCTCGAAGCAGCAGTATTTTTTCCGGATTTACTCCAAATCCCGCTGCAACACTTTGGTGAATTCCCTCGATCACATCCTGCAGGACGACTGTTTCTGGCACAGAACGAGGCAATTCCGCAGCGATGATCAGGACTTCTCTGCCATCTTGCTCTACAGAAAACGCCACAATACTGCCTGGTGACAACAGCGGATGAGACGCGCCGGCCCGTTGTTCAATGTCTTCCGGGTAAAGGTTTCGTCCCCGCACAATAATGATTTCTTTCATTCGCCCGGTGATGAACAGTTCGCCTTCGGATAAAAATCCCAGATCACCGGTTCGCAAAAATCTGTCAGTGACTCCGCCCACGGTGACATCTCGAAACAATTCCGCATTCAATTCCGGTCGCTGGAAGTAGCCATTGGTAATCGACGGGCCAGAAAGACAGACTTCACCAATCACATCGTCGGGCAGCAGGTTCAGCGATTCGGGATTCTGGATGACCACTTCAGTGCCCGGAATCGTCTCTCCACTGCCGCAGAGAACCACATTGTCATCAGGGGAAACAGGTGACGCTATTCGATTTTCCGTCAGAGCCGTTTTACTCACGCTGCGAATTCGAGGTGCCGTCCATGCTGGTCCCCCGGCAGCGATAAGCGTGGCTTCGCCGAGACCGTAGCAAGGAAAGAAGGCTCGGTCCTGAAATCCGCAAGCGGAGAATTTCTCAGTAAACCGCTGTAATGTTTCTGGTCGAATCCTCTCCGCACCCACAAAAGCGACTCGCCATGAACTGAGATCCAATCCGGCCAACTGATCACTGCTGATTTTTTCTGCGCAGGCCCGGTAGGCAAAGTCCGGACCACCGCAGACAGTCGCACGGGCTTCGGAAATCGATTCAAGCCAGCGAACTGGTCGAAGTGCAAAGTCTTCCGGAGGCAGGCACGAAGTCGTATTTCTGGTGTACAGTGTTTCCAGATAACTTCCCACAAGCCCCATATCGTGATAGTGTGGCAACCACGTGACACCAGAATCCTGTTCCGCTCGAATTCCCATCTGGTCTCGAATCATCATCAGATTTGACATCAGATTTCTGTGCGAGATCTGCACGCCTCTTGGTTGTGCCGTGGAGCCGGAAGTGTATTGTAAAAATGCCGTCTGGTCTGCGTTTTGAATTCGGCCGGAAAAAACCGACTCTGCCGTATCCCACAGATCCGGAGTACACACGGCAAGATTTGTGAAATAGGGATGCTTTTCACTCCGCCGATCCAGCAGTTCGCTCGTACTGATATCAGTCATCAGCAATCTGGGCGTACAGTCGCGGCAGACTTCCCTAAGCTGTTCGCTGGTGCGATTGATATTCGGAATGTTCAATGGAACCGCGATGACACCAGCGGCCAGGCATCCCAGAAATGCTTCCCAGAATGCTGAACCTGTGGGAAACATCAACAGAGCACAGTCGCCCGGCTGAGCGTACTCGGAAATCACTTTCGCAGCCGCAGCCGACCTTGATGCCAGCTCGCCATACGTCAGAACATCGGTCCCGTGCCATCGCGTCTCTGGAAAAACAAACAATGGTTTGTCCGGAATTTGCAGTGCAGCGGATTCCAGTACCGAGCAGATGGTTTCCAATCTATTGCCTGACTTGATTCACGAGTTTCTGAACAACGGCCGAGATTCGATCTTCGATATCACCGGCCCAGCGAAATGCCGGGCGACCGTATTCGTAAAGGTTTGAACCGCCTTCGTAACCACCTTCTTGCCACACGCGACGTGAAGGGATGTAGGAGATCATATCATCGGCATATCCGCAAACCCACGTGCCTTCACCGAACTCCGCCTTGAAACGCAGGGCATAGTCCACCACGGTTTCCGCCCCCATGCCGATGATCAGCATCTCGCTGCCGAGTTGCCACGCATGAATCGGATAGGGATATGTGGACGAGAATTCTTCGCCAGCGTCCAGTTTCGCCAACAGCCGTTTTGCCCAGCGAGCTTTCAGTTCATTGCTGTCCTGCAACAATCCCGTCAATTCTTCTCGCGACACGACATTCAGATACGGCAGATCCGCCAGTTCGAAAGCCGTTTTGAGTCCAGAGGAAACGGGCTTTAGTGGCTGCGTCAGCACATCTTCTACAGCGACGGCCAGCATGTGACCATATTTTTCACACAATTCCACCTGGCGACGCGGCAACGGATTCTGGTCGCCTCCACAGGTATTCACAAACATCGCCGTTGTGCCGGGATGCCTGGTTTCAATCTCCAGCTGGGCGAATCCAGGATAATCGCCACACCATGTCATGAAGCTGAGAGTCGTCGGATGGCAGGCGTAGCCGAACAAGACTGCTTCGAGTTTTCCGTCAGCTCGAGTCACTGTCAACACAGGAACATTGTGATCCACAGGGCCAACCAGCGGAATACCCTTAGCAATCAGATCGGGAACATCGGGCTCACGATTGTTGCGGCGATTGACGGCAAATGTTGTGTATCCATTGCCAATGCGGAGATTCGCCGGGGCCAGTCTGGAAAGTGCATCGCCGACAAGCTGAACGGTCCGCTCCACCATCCGATCAGTGTATTCGGTGACAAGCTGCTCCTGCTCTGCTTCGACCGGGTAGTAGTCGATGAGGTCGTCGCCGAGTCGCGGGCCGCAGTGATTGTGGGAGAAGGTGAACATGATCTGCGAACGTTCAAGCTGATACTTTTCGAGCAGTTGACCGAAGACGCGATCACTCATCATCTTCGGGACACCTTGAAAGTCGCTTGTGATCAGCACGGCCCGGTTTCCATTGCCGTCGTCGAATGCCAGAGCCTTCATCCAGAGATCATGCAGCTTTCCATCCGGCGCTCGTTTAGATCCGTAGCCAGCGAGCCAGACGGATGTTTCTGGCGTGATGATGGCTCTGGCGACTCCGGCATTCCAATTGGCTGTGATGGGATTTTCGTCCCCCGAATACACCGACTGCGGACGAAACAGCGCACTCACGGCGCTTATTGCCAGAGCGGACCTTTTGAAAAACTTACGTCTTGTTGCGTGACGATTCATCGTGTGTTCATTCTCATTCAGGACCGTTTTGTGACGCTAATCAGGTGAGCGGCAGGAAATGATTCCCCCGCAGGAATCATTCGTTTAACCCGAGCCAACGGCGAGGCCGCAGTGATGCCTCCCCGTTGGGTCGGGTTAAACGAAGTCGTTAAGCCATGAAACTTGTGCGTCAGTGTTTACGATGCAACGGGCGACTCATCATGTCAAGCCCTGCACAGGAGAAACGCTCAGGGATTCGCGAACTGACGTTGACGCTCTCGCCAGAGTGGAATTGGCAACAGGCCAGCTACCAGCGAGATTCCAGCGAGGACAACGAACGCCAGTTGAAAATTGTTCAGCCATCCCACCAGCGACGGTCCAGCGGCTCCAATACCGAATGTCATCATCTGACTGAATCCAAACCAGGTACTTCTGGTTTTCGCTGGCACATAGTCCGGCAGCAGGCTGTTGTAGACAGGTTGATTCATAAAGTGAACGAATCCCAGCAGGCAGCAGGGAATCAGACGCATCGCCCCGCTGGCCATTGAAATCCACAGCAGCAGCGGCACGTTTGCCACATAGATCAATGTGAGCATCGGAGCAAGACGACGAGGACTGGCGATACGTCCTGACACCCATTGTCCTGCGACCCCGCAAAACAGAACCAATGATGTCAGAAAACCAGCGACGGAATCATGATTTGACGACAGAAAATCAAAGCCCTTCACATCGCTGAGATATCGCTTCAGAAAATGCAGCACGCCGCCATACACGATTCCGGAACAGGCCGAAGACGCCATCAGCAGGACGAACGGGCGGATCTGCAGTTTCTCGGGCGTGAAGATTCTCGATCGCTCCAGGTCGCCTGCCGTCTTGTCCTTCGCTGCGACCTGGGGGTCCGAAACGGCTTTGGTCCCGAATTTTCCAACTCCCCAGCGAAACACAAAAATCAGAACTGCGGCACCCACCCCTAAAACCAGAAAGAACGTGCGCCATGTGGTATGAGGAATCAGAAGTATCGACGCTGCCAGCAACGGAGATCCCATTAAACCCAGCGAACCAAAGACCCCGTGAGTTCCCAATGCTCGAGACCGGTTTTCAGGTGTCGTGATCGATGTCATCAACGACAGTCCTGCCGGATGGTACATGCTGGCAAAAACACCCAGAGCGAAAAGTTGCACTCCGAGAATCCCAGCGGTCGAGGTCAACGCGAACGTCAGACAGACCGTTGCAGTACCTGCCAGATAAATCGTCAACACGCGGGACGATCCCAGACGGTCCGCCAGGATACCGGTCAGAAACGCGCCGAAACCGAATGGAATTCGCAGCACCGAACCATACTGCCCCGATTGCTCCATCGTCAGGTGAAACTCACCACAAACAATCTGCTCGACGCTCGAAAATGATTGTTCCACCAGGTGCACCATCGCGTGCGCACACGAGATCACCAGGATCATCGACAAGTTTGGCGGACGATTGCTCAAAAGTGGCTCGTGCTGTGACATTCAAAAACTGCGGGATGGCCGAGGTTATACTTAACGCCGCAAGATCTGCGGCCGACGAGCGGAGCGGCGTCAGCCCTGGTGCTTTGTCAGCCCTGTATTGATGTGTGCCACTGGCTCCGCCAGTGCTGTTTTTTTTGGACCAAAAACACTGGCAGAGCCAGTGGCACACAATTCATCATATTACTGCTGACAGAACGCTAGTATCTACCGGATCAACCCAACTGTCTATCGGATCGACACTTTTGTGTTCATCCGGGACACTCGCAATGTAGATTAGTGACTTTGCCAGTGAGCACGGTTACGCTACCGCACGCGGAGCAAGTTCGTGGATCACCGCAGAAACGGTCTCGGCGGTGACAAGAGCTTCCGGAGACGTTTCGAGCAGGACGGCGATGAGTTCACACACACGCGAAATGCGAGACGGATTTCCGCGACTCAGCTCAAATATGGCGCGAACTGCACTGTCATCAAAACAGCCAACAGAGATTCGGTGATGTCTGGCCAGAGCACGGACAAAGTCTGCAGACTCAACGGAATCCAGCGGAGTCAATCGAACCTGCAGCAAAGACTCGGCAGACAATGCGTTCGCAAGTGGCCGATCCGATGCCGCGATCACCGTGAATTTTCCGCGACTTCCGGAATTCAGATATCCGGCGTTGAGTGCCATCAGCAGCCGCAGGAACGATTGCATATCGGACTGAGCACGATGCAGATCGTCAATCAGGACCACCGTGTGGACACCGCAGTGAATTCGTCCGGCAACTTCGTCACGCAGCAACGAAACAAGTTCATGCCACGCCATGCCTCGTCGAGCAGACGAGGACATAGACATCGTGAGTTCTGTCAGAGCGGTCTTGTCATCAATTCCCGAGACATTGAACGCCACGATTGGTTTGCCGGCGCATTCAGTTTCTTCCCGCAATCGGGCCAGGATCCGAGTTCGACCGCAGCCATCGGCACCCCAGATCACACCAAGGGATTCTCCCACTTCGATCAGATATCGCAGGCGACTGACAGCTTCCAGATGGATGGAGCTGTCAAAGAACCATGCAGTTTTCTTCTTCTGACCGAACATCGACGGCTCCTGCGGAGTGGATATTGAACCTGACCACCTGTCAAAACGGGAAATCGGCAGAATTGGCGTAACTGGTTCAGTCAAATTCAGGCAATCCTGGTCAAACTCAGGTTTGACAATTCGGAACTCTGTTGACGCCTGCCGCTCTGGCGACTTGACAGTCGAATCGGCAGGTCGCGCAATTCGGCGGTTCCAACTTCCTGTCTGTGTTGATGGTTTGAGATTCATGTCTGAACTGACGTACCGTTCTGCTGGTGTAGACCTTGAGCTTTATGACCAGGCGATGCAGAAATTGCCGCGCCTGATGAAGCAGACGTTCACTCCCGGTGTGATGGAACTTCCCGGTGGGTTTGCCGGACTGTTTCATTTGAATGCAGGGAAGAAATGGAACGACCCGGTCCTTGTTTCCGGCACGGACGGAGTCGGCACAAAGATTAAGGTCGCGATTCATGCTCAGAAATATGACGGCATCGGGATCGATCTGGTCGGAATGTGCGTCAATGACGTGCTGTGTCTTGGTGCCACGCCATTGTTCTTTCTCGACTATATCGCCATGGGCAAGGACGATCCTTCGCTTCTGGAACAGCTCGTCAGTGGTGTCAGCAACGGTTGTCAACAGGCTCAATCCGCTTTGCTGGGAGGCGAGACTGCCATCATGCCGGATATGTACGCAGCAGGTGATTTTGATATGGCGGGGTTTTCTGTGGGTGTTGCCGAACGAGATGAACTGGTCGATGGCAGAAAAAGGATTCAACCTGGCGACGTTCTGATCGGCATCCCGTCATCAGGTTTCCATTCGAATGGTTATAGCCTGGTTCGGAAAGTTGTGTTTGAACATGCGGGCCTGAAAGTGACCGACCACGTTGCCGAATTGAACAGTCTTGTAGGAGAAGCGTTACTACAGCCTACTCGAATCTATGCACAAACCGTTGCCGCCGCACAGCAGGCTGCTGGTAATGCGAATCTCCACGGAATCGCTCATATCACCGGCGGCGGAATTGCTGACAACTTTGAACGTATTCTGCCGCCACATACCCAAGCTGTGATTCGCCGCGATGCGTGGCAGGTTCCGGTCGTGTTTCAGTGGCTACAAAAACTAGGCAATGTCGCTGGCAAAGAAATGTTCAGTGTGTTCAATATGGGTATTGGCATGATCATTTGTGTGCCACCACAGTTGGCAGATGTCGTCGTGAATGCATGTTCAACACGGGAATACCCGGCGATGTTGCTAGGCGAAATTCGTTCTCAAACCGGAGAGCAGCCGTCGGTTACGCTGACGTAAAGACTTTAAAAAGCAAGCCTCAGCGAACATTATGAACATGTGTTATTTGGCATTATATTCCATTCGACAGAAATAAGTTACAGGGCAATAGGGGGATAATCCCGGATTCACCCTTGATAATCGATTCATATCCCCTAAAACTTACAAAGAGGTCACCGCAAGGGCACTGGCAGCAGGTGTGACTCGGGACGTATTTCATGGGGCGAACGGCAGGATTCGTTCACGGGGGAAAAATAGTGGTTGGGCTCTTACGTCTGATGATGGTATTTCCCCGATCGGCCTCTGAAACCAAGTGGCCTGCCACTTGCTGATTTCTTGTCTTTCTGCATCTGAAGTCAATCTCGCGCTTCAGTGAGTTTCGTTTCCTGTCTGGAGAAAATGATGTTAATTCGTAAACGCAGACCTGTCAGGCGATCCGCGAAAAAGGCACCTCCCATGACGGAGTTTGAACAGCCGAAAAAGCGAAAGCCATTTACGGTATTTCTTGTTGAAGACGATCAGGCTGTTCGAGCATCGTTGGTTGAAGCACTCGCTGAGTTCAAGATCACCGTGTGTGACTACATGACGGCGATGGAATTCTACCGCGATTTTCGGGAACCGGTACCCGGCGTGCTGATTCTGGATCTTCGCCTGCCGGGCATGTCGGGCATTGAGCTGCAGGACAAGCTGATCGAGGACGGTTTCGAGTTGCCAATCGTGATGATTTCCGGACACGCAGACGTGCCAATGGCTGTCCGTGCGATGAAGAACGGTGCCTTCGATTTCCTTTGTAAGCCAGTCAAAGTCGAGGCTCTGGTCGCTGCGATTGGGCGGGCCTATGCTTACTTCTACGACGTCAATGGCGAGCTGTTCGAAGATGAGCTCGAGGAAACAGAAGACAGCATCAGTCGTTTGACAGGTCGTGAACGTGAGGTACTCGACCATGTCGTGGATGGACTTTCCAGCCGCGAGATCGCTTCTCAACTGGGCGTGAGTACCAAAACCGTCGAAGCTCATCGCGCTCGAATCAACGACAAGATGCGAGCGGACAATGTGTCGCACCTGATTCGAATGTGTTTTGCTTACAACGAAGAGCACAGTACGCAATGACTTTGCCCTTCAAGCGAGCTGAAGAGTAGAAACTACCAGGCTGATCAACCGGACGCTGGGGCGTGGCGGCTGGTTCAATGCCAAATTAAGCGCACCCTGGCATCAGACCCAACTTACAAAAAAAGGACCAGCGACTACTCGGGCGCTGGTCCTTTTCTGCTGTCGGTGGCATGGAAACTCTGAGCGGTTGGATCTGACAGGTGTTCTGCCGAGCGGGCGACGTCAGTCCCCTGATGAAATAGTTTCAACCTTAGACTCTTGTCTCCGGCTTGGCGACACCTTTAAACGGCTCGAAGTAGATTACTCTCAGGGCTGTTAAATCGGCTACAGTCCACGCCTCGCCAGACGATAGATCGGCGGAGTCTCTGACAGTCCGCGTTGCAGAGATTGTGCCTGGACGCCACGAAACAGAGATCGGAAGTCCGAAATCATCTCCGGCATGTCGCCGTAGTAGATGTGACCACTGTCGAACCAACCAGCAGTCAGTTGCGAAACATCCACAAGATCGAAGAGCCGTTTCTTCGCGCCAGCCCGCGTGTAGTCGTTGAGAAACCCAAGCGGCTCAAAGCCATTGACAGCTTTTGACAATCGAAGCGCTTTGTCCTGCGTCGATGCGTAAACCGTAAATCGCCGGCTGAATGGCAAGATGCGTTCACCCGTGCGTTCGACAAATTCCCGCGCATTGATGTCAGGAGCGGCAAGCGCCACCTGATCGAACAGGGGCGTTTGAGCGACTCCTTTCGGTCGACGATCGTCGATCGTTTTTAATGCTTCCGTCAGGATGAAATTCCCCATGCTGTGCGCCACGAGATGAATACGCTTTGCACCCGAATATCGGCTGATGCCGGCCAGCACCGTGATCAGGTCTTCATCCGATTCTTCCGCGCGGCGCAGGTCTTTCAGATAGTTGACTTTCTCCTCAAAACTTTCAGACTCAGCACCAGCAGGCCAGCTAAAAAACATGGATGGCCCTTGATAATTGATGTCATAGGCGACCTGTGCCGTGCGGCGGGCTGCATCTCGAAACGTGGCACAATATCCGTGTACGAAAAGCATGAGTTGTTTATCGGGCGACGCATCAACAGCAGCCCGCAGTTGTTTCCAGAAATCTGCGTTGGGCAGCAGTTCAATTTCCATAAGCACGACATGCTTTGCCGGATCCTGTGAAAATTCCAGTCGCAGTATTGATGGCTCCGGCAACGATCCAGGTTTGCGTTTGTATGGAATACTGACTTCGCAGGTTCCATACAACAGTCGTCCGCGATCACCACCAAAAAAGCAATCAGGGTCGTCGACGGCATTTGTTGACGCGTCAGGTTCCCGATTGGTCGCGAAATACACTCGCTCGGGCGAATACCCGTGTCGTGCGGCCGAAATGCCGGAACGCCGAACTTTGGCGGCGAACTTTAATCCGTCTCGCGGTAAATCGGGTTCCGCTTGAGGTACGCTGCTGATCTGACCACTGACCGCCGCAGATGCGTCTCGTTTCGAAGGCGGAGTCGCGGTCGGACTTGGGAAAGCTCGCCGCGGCGGATCAGGAACGAATTCCGATGCTCCACCGACAGCAGGCAGACCGGCTGCTGGTAAACTGTCTGAGGGTTCTTCCAGATCATCAAAAGGGGATTCGTCGGGTGCAGCGGCCGCAAATGATTCTTCCGAATCTGCGCCGTCAATTCCTTCGATCGCGCCAGTTTCGTCGCGACTGAATCCCGGCGCGCTGCGTGCCGGAGGCTCTCCACAGCCTGCTGTCAGGATCAGGCAGAATACGGCGGCAAAGTTCATCCATGGATACGGCATCGTTGCCTCCTTCGAATTAGGGTGGCCGGGGTTGGAGGGCGATCGCCCGAAACCCCGGGGCTTCCTTCACTTCGTGCAGTCCAGCCCCGGCCACCCTTTGCTTATTCATAGCATTGACAAGGCAGCCGACGACATCGCCGGATTATCGCACAGATCGCCGTTGCTGCCGATAGTATTTCAGACCGGGCAAAAAGAACGTCAGGGCCGACATGACACCGAACAAAGACACGCTGAAATTCGGTAAATCGCTGTGTTCTACAGCCGCCATCACCAGTCCTGTGGTGAACATCATCACCGACTGAATATAAAATCGCCCGGACAAAATCCCGGCTTTTGCCAGGAAAACCATGCCGGCGATGGCACCAAGCACTGGAGAGAATTCCAGCACCGGACGGTCCATAATCGATTCCACCCAGAACAGCATTGACGATGCGATCATACTTCCCGCCCAGATATGAGCGATCTGACGCTCCACGGCTGTGATCGGGCCGGAACGATGACGCAGGTTCCAGAAAATCGTCGCCCACATACCGAGACCAACAACCCACAGACCAACAAACGGCCAGCGATTCGTCACGCCCTGAAACTGCATAAAATTGGTACACAGGCACAACAACAACACGACCAGACTATGCCACATCCACAGCAGCCCCCAGTTCTGCAGAATCGCCGCATGATGCGATTCACGAAACAACCGCGTCATCACCTGAGCAATGGTCGAGGATCGCGCGCTGACGGGTTCGTTGTTCAACCACGCCTTCAAATCCGATGCCAGGGCGCTGGCGGAGGAATACCGCAGATCCTGGGGCTTCTGCAGACATTTCATCACGACCATTTCCAGATCCGAATCCACCGCACGGTTGAGAATCCGAATGTTCGGTGGGTCCTGCTCCAGAACCATCAGCACCGTGTCGAGTGGCGTGGCGGCCTGAAATGGCGGTCGCCCTGTAAGCATCGCAAACAGAACGGCACCCAGGCTATAGACATCGGTCGCCACATCAATCGAATCTGTCTGACCGGCAGCTTGTTCCGGCGACATCCATGCGGGCGTCCCGAGAATCGCACCGCTTTGAGTCAGCCTGGCCATTCCCGAATCCATGCCGCCTGATGCCATGGATTCGTCTTCGACGTTAACGCGTTTTGCCAGGCCAAAGTCTGTGACAAAAGGAGTGCCGTCGGCTGCGATGAGGATGTTGCTCGGTTTCAAATCGCGGTGCAACACGCCCGCACGATGCGCTGCACCGATCGCATCGACGATCGGCACGAGCAGCGTCACGGCTTCTCGCGGGGCCATTGGTCCCTTCATCAGTCGTTCGGAAAGCGTGGTCCCCCTTATGAATTGCATGCTGAACCACGGTTGCCCGTTGTGTTCGCCGACTTCGTACACCGGAACGATATTCGGATGACTCAAGCGTGCTGCCGCCAACGCTTCCGCGCGCAATCGAGCCAGATCCTGCGCCGCCGCAAACGCGGCGTTTGGAATCATCTTCAGTGCCACGGTTCGCTGCAGACTGGCCTGAAAGGCTTCATAGACGACTCCCATCCCGCCTCGACCCAATTCTGCCTTCAACTCATATTCCCCAATTACCGAACCAATGGCGGAACCCGCTTCGGCGGAACCAGACTGTTGCAAAGTTGTCGAACCGCCGCCTGTCAAATGATTCAATTCAGCACACTGCAGCAACGCAACATCGTCCGCAATCTGCGCTGTCGCAAACAGTTCCCGCAGATCAGTCGCCAAATCCGGATGCTGCCGCACAGCCTCTTCCAGCCGCTGTTTCGCCGATCCGCTCCTTGAGTCCTGCATCAACTGATCAAAGACAACAGCCAATCGTTCTTCGCTATCTTCGATTGCTGCGTCCGACATGTGTTGTCTCTTTGTTTTCAGGCGGCTTCGTGACGGCGATGTTTCTTCGAGTATCGGCAAACGACTCAACTCAGGATCGCTCTGAAAACAAATGTCAGATTTCGATCGTAGCTGGCGTCGCCAGACGGTGGATCACCACGCTCTGCCGAGCGTAGCCACGACAGTTATTGAGCGAGCGATCCTAGAGTCTTACGTTCCGTTCTCGAGGATGCAGGCAGTCTTGTTCGGCATTCCGTATCTTCATTGACATCTTATCGACGGCATCCAGCATGGAACGAACCTGGCCGTGCAGTGGCGTCAGATATTCGTCTTCCACCTTTTGGCTGATGGAATCGTTCCAATGTTCCCGCGTTGCCATCCATGCCGCTTCCAGTTGCTTGAGGGCATCTTCCAGACGGGCGGCGGGACTCACAAAATCTACACGCTTCATTGTTCGTTGCCTTTCGTTCACCTAACTGCAAACAGACTATCGCTCTGGCACATCGATGTCCAGTTCCGTTCCGTCGGGCAGCCCGTCGAGCTGAACATGAATACGACCACAAAATCTCCAGTAGACCGCGATCGGCCAGACATCGATATTGTTTGCATCGTATTCGCCCCCAAGCACTGGCAACGTTCGGAAGCCATAGCACTCGCCGGCAGCCAGCTGCTTCCCTGCTTCAGACATCTCATCGACTAACGAAATCTGAAACAGTTCGTCGATGTTATCAACTGCTTCGAGCAATTCAATAAACTCCGTCTCACTGTCTGCAACCTCGGACAGCTCACCATCACTGATGTTCAGCCAGTAAACGATGCCATGTTCGTCCAGAAAGAATAAATCTCCGAATTTGCTGACCAGCCACGGAGCCACTTCGAAATCGTCTTCCAGTAACCACTCCCAATCACAGAGAAGTTGTTGCCAGTCACATTTCGAATGATCAATCAGATATTCGTCTGCTTCCATTTGCGGATCTGTCTCTTCATCAAAAGTCACTACGACGCGAATTCTATTCTCAACATACGACACACGATCGTTCTCTGCGTGGTACATCGGGATTGTAGCGAATGCCGAGCTTGTGCCATCCGCAAAACATGGCATCGACAGGCATATTTTTCTCGTAACTTCAAACTCCGTGTTGGCCTGCGCAGGATCCGCTCAGCGACAACTCATTCTAAGCTGACTTCCCCATAAACTGTAATTCTTCTGCGCAGCCGATTTTCGGTGCCGTGATCCGGCTCTACTGCTGGCGGATGCGCTTGTCAGGGCCAGTCTGTTGCGTCTACGATCCCGCCACTCGCTTAACTTCCTGGTAGCTCCTGCTGGAAAACCCACTATGAAAACACACAACACAGTCGCCATTGTCACTGGAGGCGGGACAGGGGTCGGACGCGCCACTTCGCTGGCGTTGGCTCGGCTCGGGTACAACGTCGTTGTGAACTATTCCCGTTCGCGTGAGGAGGCCGAAGCAACGGCCGCAGAAATCACGGCTCTGGGAGCGCAGGCATTTGCATTTCAGGCGGATGTTGCAGATGACACGGCCTGTCGCGGCATGGTGGCGTTCGCAATTCAGTCACTGGGAAGTGTGGACGTACTTGTCAACTGCGCTGGCACGACCGATTTTATCCCGTTCCATGATCTGGATGCTGTCACAGATGAGTCATGGGAACGACTCTACAAGGTCAATGTCGTTGGTGCGTTTCATTGCGCGAGAGCTGTCCGAGACTCCATGCTTGCGGCAGGTGGCGGCGTGATCATCAATGTCTCCAGTGTTGCAGCTCAGCTCGGACAGGGGAGTTCGATTCCATACTGTTGCACTAAGGCGGCCCTCGACAATCTGACTGTTTCGCTCGCCCGCACGCTGGCACCGCAGATTCGTGTGAACGGCATCGCGCCCGGATTCATCGACGGACGCTGGACGCGGGCAGGACTCGGCTCAAGATACGACGATATCAAACTAGCGTACGAGAAATCATTGCCGCTGGGTCGTGTCTGCCAGCCAGAAGACATCGCTGATGGCATCGTCAGTCTGATCACTGGCAGCCGTCTGGTCACCGGTCAGACGCTTACCGTCGATGCCGGTATGATGATCTCAGGATTTCACGTCAAGTTTGATTGACGGGGAAAAGGAGTCAGGATGCAATAGTGCTCTGTCAGTCGAGTTTTGATGTGTGCCACTGGCTCTGCCAGTGCTTCCTGCGGGTGGGGAGCACTGGCAGAGCCAGTGGCACACAACCCATCAATGAATGCGTGACAGAACAATAGTGCGCGGCACTCTTCGGGCCATTTGGCTATTCGTTCCTGACCCCTTTTCCGCATGACCCCTTTTCCGCAGCCTAAACCTTTATAACGTCAGGATAAATCATGCAGTGGATTGATCGTACTCGTCTGAAAACAGAAACGCTGGCCGGAACTTTTCTGAATCTTGGTTCTGCATCGACTGTCGAGATCGCTGCAGAAACTGGATTCGACTGGCTGTTGATAGATCTGGAACATGGTTCCGGCACCGTGGCCGATCTTCGCGCGCAATTACTTGCCACGCGGGGTACTCAAGCTGCCCCGATCGTGCGCATCGCATCGGCCGATCCGGATGCAGTGAAATTTGTCATGGACAGTGGCGCGGCGGGCGTCATGTTTCCGTACGTCGCCAACGCCCAGGAGGCCGCTTGTTGTGTGCAGATGATGAAGTATCCACCAGTTGGGAAACGCGGTGTCGCACAAATCATTCGCGCCACAAATTTTGGGCGGAACTGGCAGGAATATCAGGCGCAGGCCAATCTTCAGTCGCTGGTGATCGTGCAGATTGAAACGCCGGATGCTGCGAATTGTGCGGATGCAATTGCTGCAGTCCCCGGTGTCGATGTCCTGTTTGTCGGACCGCTGGATTTGTCCGTGAACCTTGGACATCCCGGTGATTTCACTCCGCCGACATTCGTAGAACATCTGAAACGTGTCGTGACAGCATGCGTAAAACATGGCAAGACGGCGGGAATCCTGTCACGTCCGGAGCTGATCGATGCTCATCTGCAACTCGGTTTCCGCTTCGTCGCACTGGGATCTGATTCCGGCGCGGTAGTCACCGGTCTGACGAATTCCCTGAAGGCAATGAGGAAGTAGACGCGACCTGGACTCCGTTCCGGTTACATGTGATCCAGAATCACAGTGACGGGCTGCGGATTCCGGAAGTGGCTGGCGGTATTGCCGTTTGCCAGCGTGACCAGCGTCGCAGCGGTGAGCAGCAGCGCGGGAACAGCGATCACGGCAAAGACAGGAACAGCAGTGATGCGTCGAAGTCTGGTGCCCTTGCGCCATTGGCGGATTCCAATTCCTGTCGAACAAATGCTGAGCCATGCGAATCCGATCACTCCTCCCAGTCCCATGATCCGATCCTGCTGGATCGAAGTTCGAATATGCCGAACTGCCATTTGGTCGACGGCTTCAGGGAATTCCAGCAGGGCGTAGAGTACGCGAAATGGCTTTGCACCTTCTGTCGCAGTTTGCATCGTTTCGAGACGTTCGAAGGTCTCAACCACATAATTTCTGGCAACCGCCTGAGGCAGTTCCATCCGGACATACTGCGCCTTTTCATGCATGTCGGGGTCCATGGTTGCGGTGACCGCGTCCACGTGCTTCGCCAGTGCTTCATTGATCGCGATCGTCAGTGCCTGGTCTGAATCATCGCCTGGCAGAATTGGTTTCGTGTGTGCCACAATTCGGCGACCGTCAGTTTGGTTGACCCAATCCGGAATCACACGACGCTCAGTCTCGAAAACGTCGCTCCCTACTTCGGCTTTGACAACTGTTGTCGCTGACTCCGCACGTTCGACGATCGACACAATCGAATTCGCAATTTTCTCCAAACCACTGGCCGCCAGCAACGGTTTGACGGGCACCGTTGATCCGACTGGTGGCGTCAGAGGGATCAACGCATACGTCTGACGAATTCGGTCAGGCAATTCCGAATTGAATGATTTGAGCAGATCCTGACCGGCAGTCCCCAGAATCTGCTGCACCATCTCCTCTGACGGCTGAAACACGACGATATCACCGTTGGCAGATTCCGCCGCCTGCCCAAAGATCGTCGCTGCTTGTTTGTCGGTGACCAATTCGAGGCTGCTGCTGACGAACTGCCCGATGCTCGCCACTAACTGCCGGAGCTGTGCTCTCCTGGCTTCCAGCAAGGCAGCCTGATCGATCGCGGACGCTTCGTCCGCAGAGACAGCCACAGTCGGACGTTTCTCCTCAGCGGTCGATTTTGACGGAATGATCGCATCCTGTGCGTTTGTCTTCTCAATTAGTTCAGCCAGCGCTTTCTTGACGGCATCCTTCCGTTCTGCACTGGCGAATTGAGCGGCAGAACTCTGAGAATCCTGTCGATCTGCCTGATCTTCCTGATCTACCTGGACTTTTGAATCTGACACCGACAGCGATGACTGCATTCGAAAATAGCGAAGCGCAGCAACCAGACTTAGTACACAGAAAACAGACAGTGCTACAAGAAACGCCGACTTCAGACCAGATCGTGGATTCAAGTTTGCTGACTGCTGCGAGTCGATCTGTCCCACCATTGCGTTGACCAACAGCGCCAGAAGCTTGAGTGCGGCCAGACCGACGGCAACGACAAGAAGGCCGAAAAGAATCAAGCCGAAGAAAGACAGAATCACGATGTTACCCTTTCCAACAACGCTGTTCTTACGTCCTGTGACCGGCAGTGGCCGGATGGCCTGCAACAGGGTGACGTACTTGAGCCAGAATCGGGGCTGCTTGAGTAGCATCCGGTGCGGGTGCAAGCAGTCGATCTTCCTGTGGAGTCCATCCGGACGACAACTGCACCACAGCCGAAATCGCTAAAGCCCAGATCGCGCCCAACTGTTCGGAAAATGGAAGAATGGCTGAAAGTACGACACCCAGACACAACGTCACCAGGGCCGAAGAAATTCGAAAACGTGATTTGCGGAAACTGTCCGCCTGCCACCACCAGCGACGAATCAGAAACAGTAACCCAAAGAACAACATATATCCGGACATCGTCGGCAGGCCGTTCTGCAGGAGTTGCAGACGTCCAATTGTGCCACCATTAAATACGCCGTCGCCGTCAACCTGCAGCAATTTCGATTCATTCACCATCAGGAATTGCTGCAGCACCGCAGCCACAGCACCAACCGCCAGACCCAAACACCCTTGAATAAGACGACGCAGGAACGTGTCACCAGTTCGCCCTTCCCACATCTTTGCAGGTACGATTAAAGCCCATGCGGCAAGCAATGTGACCGCGCCGAAGAATGCCACATCAGCGATATTCGGCAGCATGTCTGTCGCCAGATACACGGCCGTTGTGACCAGGACCGCCGCCGCCAGTGAAATCGACATGGAAGTGGTCATATCGATTGCCCGCTGACCGGCAGGAATCTGTCGCACGGTCGCCGGGGTATATGACCGAAGCATCGGGCGAGCCGACAGCGGAGCGGGTTGTGGATATCGTTGCTGACTATTTACGGAAATCGGTGGTGCCTCGTTGTGCATTTCACGCGGTTGACGAACCCAGGCATCCGGCTCGGGACTGGTCTGCGGTTGGCGCGGCGAAATCGTAACAGGCTTGCTTGCGTCAGCCTGTCCCGCGACAGGTTTGAAGAAGGTGCGATAGACCAGATAAGCCAGTCCGCCAATGATGCCGCCAACTGTGAGCGGCTGAAACGCTCCGGAACGCAATATCACCCAGAGAATCGCGCCACACAATACCCATTTCACCGGAGTTGGAACGCGGCGATTCCAGTATTCGCTTGCCACATCCCATCTGGCGGCAAAACGAGCCTCGCCAGCCACTGCGGCCACTGCGGCCGCTGGCGCTACTTGTCCGCCATGCACCGTCGTCGCCCAGACAGAAGCCGATTTTTCAGACGATGGCATTCGCGCATAAACGGGGGTCGGTTTTTCCGTCTCAAACCCGGATTCTTCAATCGCCTTGCGGAAGCGACGTTCAAGTTCTTCCACGTCCGAGATACGGCGATCGGGATCTTTCTCAAGAGCCGCCGCAAGCACTGGTCGCAGTTTTTCCGGAAGCACTGACAGATCCGGTTCGGCTGTCAGATGCTTCATCAGAATCTCTGCCGTTGTTTCGCCTTCAAACGGAACATGGCCGGTGATCATCTCGTACAGAATCACGCCCAGCGAATACACATCGACCTCGCGCCCGTAGCGGCCTCGCGCGACTTCCGGTGCCATGTAGTACACCGTGCCGACACTTTGCGTCTGAGCGCTGCGGCGACTTTCGGAGATATACTTCGACAGCCCCACGTCGCCGATCTTCACCTGATCCGCATCACAGAACACATTGGCAGGTTTCAGGTCGCGATGGACCAGGCCTCGATCGTGCAGAAAACTCAGTCCAGCCGTCATGCCATGCAGCCAGCGAAAGACTTCGTTCAGGGGCAGGCCCTCCGGGTTTTCCTGCAAAACCTCATGCAAACCTTTGCCGCCAACATACTCCATGATGATCCAGTGATCTTCATCGGCATCTTGCCGCATGTCGAAAATCGTCACAAGATTCGGGTGTTTCAGATTCAGGCACTGGGACACACCGCGCAGCTCCACTTCCAGGTTATTGTGCAGCAGCTTCAGAGCCACTTCTTTGCCAGCATCCGTCAGCGCGTAGTAGACCTCCCCAAATCCACCGCGATGAATCGCGCGTTTGATCGTGTATCCTTCCAGTGGTCTGGATTCAGGTGCCAGTGCAAATTTCATAACGATCTTCCATCATGGTTTGAGTCTTTCAATCCGAAAGCGAAAGTCTTCACCAGAAACAACCGCACCGTCGTCCAGTACCGCAGAGTCCACGACTCGGACTCCATTGATGCTTAAGTCCGATTTTGATCGACAACGTAACTTGCCTTCGTGCTTGTAGATCACCACGAACTCCGGCCAGTCCGGACAGTACACGTGACAATCTTTCCGCTGCCCGAGCAGGACACTGTCCGTCATCAGTATGATACCATTGACCGACTGTGCCGGGCGATGATGACTTTCAAAATCTATCGAAGCGGACCCCGTCAGGACGCTTGGAATGCGAAAACCCAGCCGAACTCGTTCCACAAGGCCGATTTCGTCGCCCGTTCGCAACAGTGTCGGCCCGGTAATCGTTCGACCTGACACAACGGTCGAATTGTGTGGATGGATGAACCATTCTTCGTCTTTTCGCAAAAGTGACGCATGTCGCCGCGACAAATTGGCCATCAGACAGATATCCGCAGCCGTATTTTCCTGAGTCGGACCACCAATCAGAAACTCAGACCCCACGCACAACTGCCAAGCGCCGACACCATCAATCCAAAGTATGTAACGCTCCGTCGCCATAGGCCACATCAATTCTCTGCATTTCGTGTCTTTGACTGCCGCTTCCTTTCCGGGAATAAGGATGACTACGGCAGGCCAGATCATTGTAGAGCCTTTATTGTAATGCCTCCATTGTTCGAAGAGCAGTGTTCCGACGCATTCATCAGGGGACTGACGTCCCCCGCTCGCCGGAACCTTTCTGCCAGTCGTTCAGATTGAGGGCTTAGCATCAGTTTCAGCAACTGCTTCGTCCCCGGTCAAACCAAAGTGAGAATCGATTTCCCCGACGATGTCACCTCGCGCTGGGGCAACTTCTTCATTCACTGGAATTCGTCCCAGTACGCTGCCTTCGGTTTCCAGAACAGACTCTCGCACGTCCAGGGCGTGATTCATTTCTTTAATCATCTTTTCGACATGAGCCAGACGAGAATCATCGATCTCGATGGAATTGATGGCTTCAGCAGCCTGAACCTGTTTCAGGCGGGCTTCAAGCTGAGCGACCATGACGACCAGATCCTGTTTGCGGGACAGCATTGTGTCCAGTTTCTTCTGATTGGCTCGCAGAGTGTCGCGTTGGGCCGCCAGAATCTGTCCGTCTCGTTTAACACCTTGTTCTGCCGAGCAGAATGATTCGAAGCGATGAGCCAGATCCGATTCGACCTCAATCCGAGTGTACGAGACGGATCGATACGTGAAGGATTTGCGAGGGCTTTCCAGATCGCTTCGTAGAGCCAGAATGGCCTCTTTCTGCTTACCAAGCGAACCTTCTTTGCCAGTCAGATCGCGTTCCAGATCTTTGACGTCCACGGATTGTTCGGCCACGATTGTCATGTGCCGACGAATCTCAGGAACCAGATTGTTCACCTCATCACGAATGCGATCGAGTTCGAATTCGACCGAGATTTCGGACTTTACTGCGTTACGCACCTGACCACCGAAGGTTCGCAGATAGCTGAATGCATCCGATCCAAACAGCATCCCACCCACCAAAAACGCCGACAACGCACAAACTACGACTTTTTTCAACATTTCAATTCTCCTCATCCGGGAAACCATACAGGGAATCGCGGGCTTTGATCCCGCAGCATGGGGACGTGGTTCGACGGCCGGAACCAATGCTTAGAAGAATTTGAAAGATTTTTTGCAGAAGAACATTGTTGCTCGAAAAATCAGGTCGCGACAAGTCGCGAAGTCAAAATTCGGGCAGGACGTGCTGCCAATCCTCAAAGTTCCCATCGATCGATATTGGCTGCGTTGAGATCGGCTCGACGAGGCGCGCCCCTTTGTAGCGGCGGATCTGCGACGCCAATTGTTAGTCGTAGTTGTTGTCACGGTAGCCGCCTTTCATGGGCTCGCAGTCGCGACTGAACTCCTGGTCGAATTGGTCCACGAACGTCACCGAACCCGAGCCATAGAACGGAGCATTTTTGTTGAATCGACCGGCAATCCACTCGTTCCATCCCGCGACAAACACAAACGGCGGATCGATTTCGAGCGCTCGCTCCCATTGTTCGGCTCCGGTTGGTCCGATAAAGTAGCTCGGCTGTGGCTTGCGAAAGGTAAAGAAATTGTGAATCTGGGATGCTTCGTCATCACTGGCAACGACTCGGGCTGGGTCAGCCAGAATCAGTGGTTTACCCTCCCAGCGAAACCACAACGCTTCGTAGGTACCGGGTTGGTAGAGCTGCGTCCAAAGTTCGTGGACGACTTTGTTGGGATCGCCGAAAGGACACAAAAATGCGATTTGCGGAACGCGGTTTCCTTCCCGCTGAATTTGATCCCAGACTCTGCACAACGCCTGCCAACTCTCAGGGTAAGTCAACTGATTGGTGACATCGAACACGACCATATCGACGCCCGCATCGGACAGCATCTGAGCATGCTTTCGCAGGACGGAATCATCGTCTGAGACATAATATCCGAACAGCGATTCAGCCCAGTGGTGCGGTACGCCGATCGCGCCCTAATCAGGTGCGAGCGGATTGTTGATCGCGGTCGGATTCGCTCGCAGGATGTTTGAGATATCAAACGGCCCTTGTTCACCGTGCCGCCCAGCCACAGAAAGTAAAAGATACCGACAGTCTTGTTTTCAAGCGGCAAACCAACTTCAGCGTTGGTCGGCGAGTTTCTGTGCGAGTTCGTCGGCCGATACTTTGAATCTGCTCCCTCAGTTTTCCGGGGTCCGCGACAACAGCCAGCGCTTCCAGATATCGTCGATTGGCTGCCATGCAGACTTCACGATAACGCGGCATGTTGGCGACACCTTTGCCATGCTTGTCGAGCTTGCGGGCCAGCCATTCATGGCCGTTCAGACAGATCTGAATGACGAGCGGAAACCACGACTGAATGCGAACATGCATCAATCCGAAATCGCGATCCATGAAATAG